>Ga0102926_1001676_pt1 | contig 12974 bp, 12 predicted proteins | sample SalPonR1_A_D2_MG_FD_78173 | JGI IMG/M metagenome (GOLD analysis project Ga0102926, IMG submission 78173) | Salt pond soil microbial communities from South San Francisco under conditions of wetland restoration - Salt Pond MetaG R1_A_D2_MG | ecosystem: Environmental > Aquatic > Marine > Intertidal...
CCACCCTTTCCCGAACAGCAGCAAGGCGTTCCCGGCGCCACCGACCAGATGCAACCGCGCCCCGATCACGGCGAACAAAGCTACAAGGGCTCGGGCCGGCTCGAGGGCATGGCCGCCCTGATCACCGGCGCCGACAGCGGCATCGGTCGCGCCGTGGCACTGGCCTATGCGCGTGAGGGCGCCGATGTGATGATCTCTTACCTCGATGAGCACGAAGAGGCGGACGTGACCCGCGCGCTCGTCGAAGAGGCCGGGCCCACCGCCTACGTGATGCCCGGCGACATCTGCAAGGGCGATCATTGCCGCGCGCTGGTGCGCGACACGCATGAGGCATTCGGTCGGCTCGATATCCTTGTGAACAACGCCGCCCACCAGATGCATTTCGAGGCGCTCGAGGACATCTCCGACGACGAATGGGAGATGACGTTCCGCACCAACGTCCACTCGATGTTCTACCTGTGCAAGGCCGCCGCACCCGTGATGGGCAAGGGCGGCGCAATCATCAATACCGCCTCGATCAACTCGGACAGGCCCAATCCCGGCCTTCTGGCCTATGCCGCCACCAAGGGGGCGGTGCAGAACTTCACCGCCGGGCTGGCCCAGATGCTTGCAGAACGCGGCATCCGCGTGAACTGCGTTGCGCCGGGGCCGGTCTGGACGCCGCTGATCCCCTCGACCCTGCCCGCCAAGTCCGTGGCGGGGTTCGGACAGGACAAACCGATGGGCCGCCCGGCCCAACCCGCCGAGCTGGCCCCGGCCTATGTGATGCTGGCCGATCCCCGGTCCAGCTATACGTCGGGGGCCACCATCGCGGTGACCGGCGGCGCACCGATGATCTGAAACATGCCGGGCGCGTGCAGCGCGCCCGCCCTGAACCCAAGGCAACGCAACCCTCTCGCGGGCTCCCCCGTTTTCGGATTCAGCCCTTTGACCAATCGTCCAGCGCCTTCATGGCGCCGGTGCCGATGCCCCGCGCCTCTGGCGCGTTCAAGGGACAGGGGCGCGCAAGCCGCGCCTCCATGTCGCCCGCATGAAAACCGTCGGGCCGGGTCAGATCGTCCAGCTCCTCCCAGGACACCGGCACCGCCACGGCGGCTCCGGGTCGGGCGCGAAGCGAATAGGGCGCGATTGCGGTCGCGCCGCGCTCATTGCGCAGCCAGTCGATGAAGATCCGCCCCTTGCGCTTTGACTTCGACATGGTCGCGGTAAAGGCATCCGGGTCGCGCTCCGCCAATGTCTGCGCGAAGGTGCGGGCAAAGTCCTTCACCCGATCCCAGCCCGAAATCCGGCGCAGGGGCACAACCACATGGATTCCCTTGCCTCCGGTCATCATCGCCGCCGATTGCAGGCCGCAGGCGTCCAGACCATCGCGGACCTGCCTTGCCGCCGCCTTGACCCGCGCAAAATCCAGGCTCTCGTCAGGGTCAAGATCGAACACCAGACGGTCGGGGCGCTGGATCCGGTCGCGCGCCGCGCCCCAGATATGGAACTCCAGCGTCCCCATTTGCGCCGCTGCGATCAGACCCTCGGTCGTGGTGACATACATGTAGTCTTCCACGTCGCCGTCCTTTTCCTCGATCGGCATGGTCTTGATCGCCTCGGGAAATCCCTTGCCCGCGTGTTTCTGGAAGAAACAGTCGCCAGAAATCCCGTCCGGACAGCGCAGCAGCGACAGCGGGCGGTCGGCGGCATGGTCCAGCATCCGCTCGCCCACACGGTCGTAATGCTCGGCCACCTCGCCCTTGGTCAAAGCGGCCTCGGGATAGACGACCCGCCCGACGCTTGACACCCGCACGCCGCCAATCCGGCGCCCGTCATCGCTTTCGCTGTCTGTCTCGGCTTCCGCTTTGGCGCTCACGTCCTTGGCCTCCTTGTCCTCGCGCAGGCCCTGATAAACACCATGGCGAATCCTGCCTTCGCTGGTGAATTCGGTATATTCGGCCTCCACGACCAGATTGGGCGTCACCCAGTTTGCGTCTTTCACCTCGGACGGTAATTCACCGTCAAAAGGCGCTGATTTTCGGCCAAGCGATGAAAGCGCCGTCTTCAGCTCCTCGAAATCGTCCTCGTCGAATCCGGTGCCGACGCGGCCACGATAGACCAGTTTGCCGCGCTCATAGCTACCCAGCACCAACGAGGCAAAGGGCCGCCCCGGCTTGTCTGAAGGTGACCAGCCCGCAATCACGAATTCGGCCCGCCGGATGCATTTGGATTTGATCCAGGCCATGCTGCGCCCGCCGCGATAGGGCGCATCGCGGCGTTTCGAGATGATCCCCTCGCCGCCCGCATCGCACATTGCCGCCAGCGCGGCGGCGCCCTCCTCCTCGATGATCGGGCTAAGCCGAAGCGGGCCGCGCGGTGGCAGGCCCTTGAACAGTTTCTCCAGCGCCTTGCGCCGCTCGGAAAGGGGCTTTTCGGTCAGGTCCTCGCCATCCAGAACCATGCAGTCGAAGACATAGCAGGTCAGCGCATCGCCGGTCTTCAGTGCCTTTTGCAACGTCGAGAAATCACCGCCCCCGCGCCCGGCGATCACTTCGCCGTCGATCAGCACCGAGTCACAGTCAAGCGCGGCCGCCGGCTCGCTCAGCACAGCGAACCGGTCGGACCAGTCCTTACCGTTGCGCGAATAAAGCCGCACACCGCCCTTGCCCAGCGCGATCACGCAGCGATAACCGTCCAGCTTGGCCTCGTGCTGCCAGGTCTCACCCTCGGGCGGCGCATCCTTGAGCGTGGCAAGCTGCACTTTGCGAAACCGGGGCCGCGGCTTGTCGTGGTTTGGGGGCGCGGGGGTGTTCCCCTCTGCGATGTCCCGCATCGTCCGTCCGGTGGTCACGCTTGTCTTGAACTTATCGGTCAGCGTATCGGCGCGCGAGCCTGCAAAATCATCGCGTTCCTTGATCAGCAGCCAGTTCTCGTTCTTTTCGCCGTCCTCGTCACCCATTCGCACCAGCGCCCAGCCGCCTTTCATGCGCGCGCCATGCAGACGAAAATGCAGCTTGCCCTCTTTCAAACCCTCCGCGGGGTCGTGCAGGGGCTCCCACCAGCCGCTATCCCACAGCATCACGGTGCCACCGCCATATTCATCTTCGGGGATCGTACCCTCGAACGCCCCGTAAGCGACGGGGTGGTCCTCGGTCCTGACCGCAAGGCGTTTTTGCGACGGATCGGCCGATGGCCCCTTGGTCACCGCCCAGGACAGCAGCACGCCGCCCAGTTCCAGCCGAAGATCGTAATGCAGGCTGCTGGCATCGTGCTTTTGCACCACAAATGACAGCCGATCACCGCCTGCCTCAAGCAGCTCTGCGCGCGGCTCGGGCGTGACGTCGAAATCGCGCTTCTTTTCATATGCGTCAAGCGACCTCATGACGCGGTCTTGCGCCCGCGTGACGCGCACCATTTCCGCCCTTTATGGATTGCTGTAGCTGGCATGCCGTGGACCCTCGTCTTGCGCGTCCCGCTGTTACATGCGCAGGGCCGCGCGCGGTTTCTATTCTTCGATCACGACCTCGCCATCACCTGGCTCGACCGTCTCGGTCAGCGCGTCGGCGGGCACGTTCACATCGCCTTCCGAAAGCTCGGCCGCAGGAGCCTCTTGCTCGCTCGCCTCCGGACCCGGCGCCATGACTGCCTCCTCGGTGATCCATAAAAGAATCATGCCAACCCCGAAAACCACGGCAAGCCCCATGATGATCAGCGGCACGCGATGGCGGCGTTTCTCTCTTTGCGGGTCGGTATCGGACGGACTCATTGATAATCTCCTTTCCCCTTTTTGAGATCAACCGCGGCGGCGCGGAAATGTTCCATCGGAATTATGCGGATGACCCTGAACACGCAGGAACATCGACCGCCCCTTTTGCGTTTCATGTCAGGATACCGATCCAAGGACCAAAGGAGGACCGAGATGCAGATTTCAGAACTCATGACGCGCAACCCGATCACCGTAACCCCCAACCAGACCATCGGCGAGGCGGCAGCGATCATGGAAAAATCCGATCTGGGTTTCCTGCCCGTCGGCGAAGACGACCGCATGGTCGGCATGATCACTGACCGTGATATCGCGCTTCGGGGCGCCGGTCTGGGCAAGACGCCCAACACGCTGGTGCGCGACGCGATGACTCAAGACGTGCGCTACTGCTATGACGACGAAGAGACCCAAGCCGTCGTGCAGAACCTTGGCAGTCAGCAAATTCGCCGCATCCCGGTCGTGTCGCGCAGCGAAAAGCGGCTGGTCGGCATTGTGTCACTGGGAGACATCGCCCAGCGCGGCAGCGACGACGACGCCGGTGCGGCTCTGGAAAAGATCGCCCAACCGGGCGGCGCGCATACCTGACGACGCAGACCAAGCACATCAGAAAAGCCGGATCAAAGTTCCGCACGCGCCGCCCTTGAGCCACTTGAGGGCATGTGCGGAACGATCCGCCGCCGGTCACATCCTACGAAAGGAAACACCATGACAGATACGGAAAAAACCACCCGGACCATCCCGACCGAGGTTCAGCGCCAAGAGGGCAACGTGATCAACCAGACCGCTCAGCAGATCGACCCCGCCGGGCGGCACCGCGTTGACGTGAACGCCAATACCGAAGGCGAGTGGAACACCAAGCAACCCGGCGATCTGCCCGAGGATCTTCCCCCTCAGGGCCCTGGCTCCGCGCTCGATCACAGAGCGGTCCGCGAAGCCGGGCCCAAGCAGATGGAGAACCCGCCGAAAAGTTGGGACGAGGTCGACGAGGAAAACGATCAGACCTTCCCGGCAAGCGATCCCCCGGCAAACTACTGAATGCCGCACCCTGAACCCGGCAGCGGATCGTCATCGCGCTGCCAGGGCCTTTGCTGCCCGCATTTCGCGCAGATATCCTGCAGTGCGGTCTTCAGACCTTCCTCGAGCGTCGGGTGATAAAAGGGCAGATCCAGCGCCTCGCTTGCCGTGGTGCCGCCTTGGATCAGCCACGCCAGAAGATGCGCCAGATGCTCGCCCTCCGGCGCACAAAGCGACGCACCCACCAGCTTGCCGTCGCCGACGCGCGCATGAATCCGGGCAAGGCCATGCGCCTGCCCCATCACCACCGCGCGCCCCTGATCCGAAAAATCCACCTCGCCGGTGACATGTTCGCTGTCACCCTGTTCTGGGATCGTCCCGATTACCGCTGCGGCGGGGCGCGTAAACGCGATACTGAACGCGACCTTGCGCGCCGTGCTGCGCAGATCGGGAAAGGCGGCGGCATTGCGCCCCGCGATCGTGCCCTCCTGGGATGCTTCGTGCAGTAGCGGCCGGTCGTGATTGGCATCGCCCGCGATGAACACCGGCGCGTCGCCGCATTGCATCGTTGTCGGGTCGAAATGCGGGGTGCCGTGATCATCCAGCTCCAACCCGGCATTCTCAAGCGCCAGCGCCTTCAGGTTCGGGGGCCGCCCTGCAGCCATCAGGATCTTGTCGAACCGCGCCTCGCCGTCCTCCCAGCCCAAGGCGACCCCGTCGGGATGCGGCGCGGGGTCGGGCTTGCAGTTCAGATGGATGGGAAAGCTCTGGGTCAGTGTCTCGAACAGCGCCTTGCTGGTCTCTTCGGGCAAGGCAGCAAGCTGCTCACCGGCATCGAAAACTTCGACCCGAACGCCCAGCCGGTGCATCGCCTGAGCCAGCTCCAGCCCCAGTGGCCCGGCCCCGATCACGCCCAGCGTTTCGGGCAGGTCATCCAGCTCGAAAATCGTGGCATTGGTCAGGATATGTTCCTTCACCGCCTCATATGGCGCGGGCAAAGCCGAAGCGGCGCCGGTGGCGATGACCACGCTGCGGGCCTCGACGCGCGCGCCATTGTCCAGCGCCAGAACCCCCGGCGCCTCGAAACGGGCAGAGGCCCGGATGCAGGTGCCTTCGGGAAGTTCGGCGATATCGTCGCGAACGCCTTGTGCGAAGTCATCTCGCAGCCTGCGCACCCGCTGCATGACCTCGCGCCCGTTGACACGCGGGTCGGCATGAATTCCGAACTCGGCCGCGTGCCTCACGCTCTCTGCCGCCTCGGCGGCGGCGATCAACAGCTTTGAGGGCATACAGCCCACGGTGGCACAGGTTGTGCCTGCAAACTCCGGGTCGATCAGTAGTGTGCTCGCCCCTTCTCGACGGGCATGGCGCAGCGCGGCCAGGCCGGCGGTCCCGGCCCCCAGCACCGCCACATCGGCGCGGTGGGATTGAACGTTCATCGATGCCTCCAACAGATTCGACCTCACTCAACGCGCGAAAGCCGACTCTGGTTCCGTCTGTCCGCCTGCCGGATTGGCCCATGCCCCTGCCCGCCGGCGGATAACTATATCTCGATATTGAGTTTCTTGATCATGTCATCCCGGCTCGAAAGGGCACGCTTGGTTTGCTCGGGCGAGACGGCTCCGCAGCCGTTGATCAGGCATTCGGCCGCCAGGATAAAGGTGGTCAGGGAATTCGACAGAAAGCTGGTCTGATGCGGAACAAGGATCGCGGCGCGCGATACCGCCGCCAGCGGCGAGCTGGCACTGTCGGTGACGGCCACGACCTTTACGCCGTGCCCGGCGGCGGCGCGCGCCGTTTGCGCCACCTGCGCCGAATAAGGCGCGCAACTGGCCGAGATCAGCACATCGTCCTGGCCCATCGCGGCAAGCCCTTCGGCAACGCCGAGATTGTTGGAATCCAGCACATGCACGTCCGACCGGATCATCCTCAGCCCATAGGCCAGGAAACCCGCAAAGGCATGGAACTGGCGAATTCCATGCACCATGACACGCGGCGCCGAGGTGATCAGTTCAGTCGCCGCATGGAACTGCTCGATATCGCAACCTTCAAGGAAGCGCTCGATATTCGCCTGGTTCTCGCGGCAAAGCCGCGCGATGCCGCCCATCCCCGTGGCATCCTCGCCCGCCAGCGCGGCCTGCGCCTGCCGGGTGTAGAAATCTCCGGGGGCCGACATCGACGCATCCAGCAAGACCTGCTGGAATGCGCCGAAACCGGGATAGCCCAGATTGCGGGCCAGCCGGGTCAGCGTGGACGGGTTTACCGACAGCTTCTCAGCCATTGCGGTGATCGACAACAGCGCCGGGTCGCCGCGAAGATCGAGGATGTCCGCCAGCGCCTTCTGCGCCTTTGGCCCAAGCGAAAGATGCGCTTCCTTGCGCGCGATACGCAGCATCAGGTCGCGCAATTCCTGCACGTCTTGCGGTGGCGCGGCCTTTTCGCCAGCGGCACCGTCAGTGGCTTGCAAAGACCGGCTGGTCCGAGTTCTGGTCATAAATGCTCCATTCCACCTTGGATCGTCCTATGTGAAACAGGGCCGTGGCAAGCGTATTCTCATTGTCCGGATCATCCGGCTGGCATCTGTGGATCGGCAGACCCGGTCCCGACACGTCCCGCAGGATGGTCAGCGGATCGCGCACGCCACCCTCCAGCATGTCCAGCCCGCGCACCTGCCGGTCGCGTGACGACCGGGTGACGGTCTGGCCAGTGCCTGCAAGCCCGAGGTGGAGCGCGTGATTGGCATGGACCGACGGCGCCTCGATCGCCTGGGCCGAACAGGCACCGGCGCCGAATTCCACGCTCATCACCCGCGGATCGCCCGCCTGGGCCAGCGTCATGTGGAAACCGCCGCTGGCGTTATGGCGGTCCAGCCCGGCCAGCGCCTCGTCCAGCGAGCTGCAGGCAAGCACGGCGCGCCCCAGCCCGATCCGCGGCACCTGCGCGGCCACATTGTGCAGGCGCAGATTGTTGACCGCCTGCACCAGCCCCGCATCATTGATGCCGAAGGTATGACCGGGCAACGAACCCGGATAGCAGAAGGATGTCAGCGCCGGGCCGTCATCCGGCGTCAGCCGGGCAACAAAGGCATGTCCCCGAAAACCCGGCAAGCCATCCTCGTTATGTCCGATCACCGGGCTGTCGCCGGGGATCTGAACCGTGGTGCATCCATCGGGCACATTGGACATTAGATCGCCCCGGCAGTTCCAGGCCACCACCTGTTCAAGCGGCAGGCCAAGCCCCTCCGCAAGGCCCTGCAATTCCTCCCATACCGCCGGAAACACGCTGCGCAGCGTGTCCCCCATGCGTCGCACCGCGCCTGCATGGGCGCTGTCGGTCACCGCATGCCAGTAATCGGCATGCAACAAGACATCCCGCACCGCCGCGCGCCCGGCTTCTCCCAGCGCGCGCCCGATCTGGCGCGGGGTGCCATGTGCGGTGACACTGCCAAGTTCGGAGAGCGCAGACTCAGACATGCTGCAGAAAATCCTTCATCCGGTCGTTGGGCGGCGAGTCGATCACCTCGCGCGGGTTGCCATCAACGGCGATATGGCCATGCTCCATGAAGATCAGCCGGGTGCCCACCTGCTTGGCGAACCCCATCTCGTGGGTGACGACAACCATGGTCATGCCTTCTTCGGCCAGCGCCCGCATCACGTTCAGCACTTCCTGCTTCAGTTCCGGGTCCAGCGCCGATGTCGGCTCATCGAACAGCATGACCTTTGGCTTCACGGCCAGCGCGCGGGCAATCGCCACGCGCTGCTGCTGGCCGCCCGAAAGCTCGGCGGGGTAATGATCCGCCTTTTCGCGCAAGCCCACCTTTTCCAGCAGGTCCAGCGCCGCCGCGCGCGCCTTGTCCCGGCTCAGGCCGCGCACCTTCGAGGGGCCGAAGGCCACGTTCTCCAGCGCGGTCAGCTGCGGGAAAAGGTTGAACTGCTGGAAAACCATCCCGGCTTCCTGCCGGATTTCGCGCAATTGCCTTTTTCCGCCCGTAACGCTCAGGCCATCCACGACAAGATCACCGCTGGTGATCGTCTCAAGGCCGTTGATGCAGCGCAGCAAGGTGGATTTCCCCGAACCGGACGGGCCGACCAGCACGACGACCTCGCCGGTCTCGATCGAGAGGTCCACGCCATCGAGAACCTTCAGCGGGCCGAAATGCTTTGAGGTGTTCTTGAATTCGATGATGCTCATAGGATCCTCATGCGGTTTTCGATGGTGCGCAGGATCAGGCTCAGGGTGCCGGTCATGATCAGGTAGATGATCGCCACGGCGGTCCATATCTCGACCGCGCGAAAGTTCGATGCCATGATTTCCTGCCCTGTGCGGGTCAGTTCCCCCACGCCGATCACGATGAACAGCGATGTATCCTTGAGGCTGACAATGAACTGGTTGCCCAATGGCGGGATCAACCGGCGAAAGGCCAGCGGGCCGACAATATAGACCAGCACCTTCCAATGCGGCAGACCGATCGCCAGCCCGGCCTCGGTCAGGCCCTTGCCGATCGACAAAAACGCGCCGCGCACGATTTCCGCGATATAGGCCCCGGCATTGACCACAATGGCCAGCACCGCCGCGCTCATCGGATCAATGCGCAGGTCGGCCAGAACCGGCAGGGCGAAATAGAGGAACATGACCTGCACCACGATGGGTGTGCCGCGGATGATCTCGACATAGGTGAATGCGACCGCGTTCAGGATGCGCCCGCCGTAGGCGCGCATCAGCCCGGCCAGGGTGCCCAGAACAAGGCCGCCGATCAGGCCGACCACGGTAATGTAGATCGTCGTTTTCGCTCCCTCCAGAAGCTGGGGGATGAATTCGACGATGACGGACCAGTCCGTTTCCATGGAAGGCCTCCGTAATTGGGTGTCAGTTGAATCTTCGGTTGGGCCGGGCCATTTGCGGCCCGGCCTTGGTCGGGGATCAGCTGTCGCCGCCGAACCACTTGGAATAGATCGCGTCATAGCGACCGTCTTCGCGCATCTTGGCCAGTGCTTCGTTCACCGGTCCGACCAGTTCGCTGCCCTTGGGAAAGCCGATGCCGTATTGATGCGCCATTTGCTGGTCGCCCACGGCCTTCACGTCCCCGCCACCGGCGGTGGCGATATAGTAAAGCACGTTGGGCGTGTCGTGCATCGCGGCGTCCACGCGCCCGGTGCGCAGCTCCAGATAGGCATTGTCGATATTGGGGAACTTGCGCAGCTCGGTATCGGGCAGGTTCTCTTCGGCCCAGTCAGACGCCGAAGTGCCGGTTTTCACCGCCAGCGTCTTGCCGGCCAGATCGTCCCATGTCGTGATATCGCTGTCGGCGGGAACCATCAGGCGAAAGCCGCTGTCATAATAGCCGTCCGAGAAGTCGATGACCTCCTCGCGCTCGGGCTTGATGGTGATACCGGCCAGGGCCACATCGACCTGCCCGGTCTGCAGCGCCGGGATGATCCCCGAAAAATCCATCGGGCGCAGTTCGTATTCCAGCTCCAGTTCTTCGGCGATGGCGTTCCACATGTCGATGTCGAACCCGGTATATTCTCCGTCCTGCTTGAATTCGAACGGCACGAAAGCGGTGTCGGTCGCCACGACGATATCGTCGGCGTGGGCGATGGATGCACCAAAGGCAAGGGCCGCCGTGGCGGCCAGGTTGAGTAGCGTCTTCATGTCAACTCCCGGTTGGCTTGATTGCAAATTTATCGCGCTTTTATGTTTAGCGCTGCAAATTTATTTGCACATTCAGCCCCGAAATGCAAACCTCGTTTTGCGCGATGACATCGTCTGCCAGCCACAGGAGCCCCTCATGTCCGCCCTTTTCCACCGCACCTGCAACGCCGCCCTGCCCTGGGCCGATACGGGCGACGGGTGCTACATCATTGACCGTAATGGAAAACGTTATCTTGATGCCTGTGGCGGCGCCGCGGTCTCCTGTCTTGGCCACTCCGATGAAACGGTCAAAGACGCGATCCGCCTGCAACTCGAAAAGCTGCCCTTTGCGCATACCGGTTTCTTCACGACCGAAGCCGCCGAATCATTGGCCGATCTGATGGCGGCCCATGCGCCCGAGGGCCTCGACAAGGTCTATCCGGTGTCTGGCGGCTCCGAGGCGGTCGAGGCGGCGCTGAAGCTGGCGCGGCAATATTTCCTTGAGCGCGGAGAACCGCAGCGCACGCGCTTCATCGCGCGCCGCCAAAGCTATCACGGCAACACGCTCGGCGCACTGTCCACGGGCGGCAATGCCTGGCGGCGCGAACCCTTCGCCCCGCTGATGATCGACACCAGACATATCTCGCCCTGCTACGAATATCGCGGCCGCGAGGAGGGCGAATCCCAAGAAGCCTACGGCCAGCGTGTCGCCGACGAGCTTGAGACAGAGCTGCAACGCCTCGGCCCCGAAACCGTGATCGGCTTCGTCGCAGAACCGGTGGTCGGCGCCACGCTTGGCGCGGTGCCCGCCGTACCGGGGTATTTCAAGCGGATCCGCGAAATCTGCGACCGCCACGGAATTCTGCTCATCCTTGACGAGGTGATGTGCGGCATGGGGCGCACTGGCACGCTTTTCGCCTGCGAACAGGATGGAATCGTCCCCGATATCGCAACCGTCGCCAAGGGCCTCGGCGCCGGGTATCAGCCGGTCGGCGCGATGCTGTGCTACTCCCGAATCTATAACGCGATCGAACGCGGTTCCGGCTTTTTCCAGCACGGGCACACTTATATCGGGCACCCGATGGCCATGGCCGCCGCCAAGGCCGTGTTGACAAGGCTGACCGACGGCAAGACCCTGGCGCAGGTCGCGGCCACCGGCGAGACGCTCCATGCATGCCTCCAAGAGCAGTTCGCCCAACACCCGCATATCGGCGACATCAGGGGAAGGGGTCTGTTTCTGGGTATGGAACTGGTCAGCGACAGAGGCGGCAAGACACCGTTCGATCCTTCCCTCAAGCTCCACAAAAGGATCAAGGCGGCGGCAATGGACGCGGGGTTGATGTGCTATCCGATGGGCGGCACGATCGACGGGCGCCAGGGCGATCACATCCTGCTGGCGCCGCCCTTCATCCTGAGCGAGGACCAGATCGGCGAGTTGGTGGACAAGCTGTCCAACGCCATCGGGGCGGCCCTGTCATGACCGCATTGCCCCGCCTGATGGTCGCCCCCAACGGGGCGCGGCGCATGAAATCCGATCATCCGGCCCTCCCCCTTACCCTGCCCGAGATCGTCGCGGATGCGCGTGCTTGCGCGAAAGCGGGCGCTGACGGGCTGCACCTGCATCTGCGCGACGCGGCGGGGCTTCATGTTCTGGATGCAGGGCTCTACCGCGAGGCGCTGGCCGAGCTGGGCATTGCCCTGCCCGGCATGGCGCTCCAGATCACCACCGAAGCCGTGGGCCGCTACAGCGCCCCGCATCAGCGGCAGGTCGCACTTGCGTCGGGCGCCAGCATGGTCTCGGCCGCCCTGCGCGAGATGGTGCTGGGCACACCCGACGCCACCGCGACAGAGTTCTACGGCGATTGCGCCGCGCGCGGCATCGCCGTGCAGCATATTCTCTACGACCCGGCGGATTTCGACCTTCTGGCCCGGCTTTTGCCCGACACCCTGCTGCATGATCCCGGCCTGCAACTGATCTTCGTTCTGGGCCGCTACAGCCGCGATCAGAACAGCGCGCCCGCCGATCTCGTGCCGTTTCTCGATCGCATGAAGACGATGGAGCTTGCCCCCGACTGGGCAGTCTGCGCCTTCGGACGCGGCGAAACCGCATGCCTGGCCCAGGCGCACCGGCGTGGCGGCAAGCTGCGCGTCGGGTTCGAGAATTCACTCTGGAATGCCGACGGGACCATCGCGCGCGACAATGCCGAACGCGTCGCCGCTGTGCGCAGCGCCTGCGGCTGATATCTCGGGCGGCAGCCTTTTCCACATGCGTCATGGCTGTGGTTTGCACGGCCCTGCTCGGCATGAAGGCCACCCTGGCACTGACCGGCCGGCGCAATTGTTCGAATGGGACCGCCTGATGTGGGCAAAGGACCGTCACCAGCGGATTCTGGCCATGCTGGCCGCCAACCACCAGGTCAGCGCGAACGACCTTGCGGGAATGCTGAACGTCTCGCGGGAAACCGTGCGGCGCGACCTTCTGGATCTAACGGAAACCCGGCTGGTCAACCGTGTCCACGGCGGTGCCGTTCTGCCCGAGCCCCTTCGGAAGAGCCTTTCCGCCAGCGCAAGACAGCCCAGCTCC
>Ga0102926_1001681_pt1 | contig 12954 bp, 15 predicted proteins | sample SalPonR1_A_D2_MG_FD_78173 | JGI IMG/M metagenome (GOLD analysis project Ga0102926, IMG submission 78173) | Salt pond soil microbial communities from South San Francisco under conditions of wetland restoration - Salt Pond MetaG R1_A_D2_MG | ecosystem: Environmental > Aquatic > Marine > Intertidal...
TACAGACAGGTACGAAGCATTAAGAATAGAAACAAAAACAACGATTTTGTTAATCCAAGATTATGGAATTGAAAATGTTTGTGGTGGTGCTATTTTAGGTGATGTTGATGATAGAATTAGCAAATTAAAAATATACTATAAAAAATTGAAAAGTTGTGGTTATTTCAATCCTCCCATCAAATCTAAGCCCGATTTAAGAACCCGTAAAGACCAAGGCAAGTGTTCTGCCGCAGGCGCAACACAGAACCGTCTTGACTGAACCTTAAACGAGCTTCTTTGGTAGCTTAACGGATTGAATTAAGGGTTATTAAATTGAATAGTATACTTAAGGTTTGTTTAAAGAAATATTGTTTACAGGAAGCATCAATCATTTAATTAACAGAATTAAATTAATACTCTGCGATTAATGATTTATAAGGTATATGTAACTTATTATGTAAATTTCTGACCATACGAAGATTCAATTTCCTTTCTCTATTAAGAATTTTAGATACTAAAGCCTTGTCTCCTATCACTCCTACTAAGTCCTTAGCTTTCATTCCTCGTTGTTCAATATAGTATTGTATTACATCTACCGGATCTGGTTCTGGTAATGAAAAGTTTTCTTCTTCGTAATTTTCTATCAGCAATGCTAATAATTCCAATTCATCACCTTCAGGAGTGCCTGGTTTTGCATCCTGTAAAACTTCTATTCTTTCTAAAGCTTCATTATATTCTGCTTCAGTTTTTAAAAGTTTAGGTTTCATTGTTTCTTGTTTTTTCATGATTAGTTTTAGTATTCTCTTTATCTATTCTTACTTTACAAACATTTTGTAAATTTTTTTATACAGAATTGTTTACTGCAAAGGATATGGTTTACATTTTTGTTAACTTTTTTCTATCAGACTGCTAATCTGAACAAATGTTTAAAATTTTACATTTAATGACATAACGACTTATCTCTCATTTGATTAATGAGATCCTAATAAAACGCTATAAAGTAATTACATCCACTCGTTTTGCCTTTTTAAATAGAATTTGCATCTATTTTATCATATTCAGCATGTGTGCTTAAATATCTCACAAATGCAATTTGAGCATTAAAATTGAACTTTAAAATCAATCGATATTTGTTCCCACATACATTAAGAACTGCTCTGTTATCCTTAAGTATACTCACATAAGGGAAAGTATCTTTTACCTGGTTCAAATTTTCAAAGGACGCCTTTTTTATTTCTTTAGCTATTAATGCTAGTTGCCCCTTACTATCAGGGTAATCATTAGAAAATTCATCGAATTTTCGTTTTGTAATTAATCTCATTTCTTAAACTATTAATCTTTGTACATACCGATTTTTTCTCCTTTCTTTTTCATAGTTGTTTTTTCTTAGGTTTGATTTAATAATTTTTTTCATGAAAAACTTTATCTATACTTTTATACTGCAAATATACAAACAAGTTGTCACATTGACAACTTGTGTGTATATAAAATTTAAATTATTTTATAACTATCTTATTTTGTGGCGGATAGATATTTTAAAATTTATCCGATTAACAAAAATTATCAATTAATTATACAACAATCTTAAACATTCTTACTACTTTTATATGAAATAAAATGAAACAGTATGAATATCCAACAATACCTTGACACTCTTAATAAAAGATTCAAAACAGGAATATCCAGTGAGCATACGTACAGAACGGATTTAGAGCAATTAATAAGAAGTCTTGTAACGGGAGTTGATATAACCAACGAACCTTCGAAAGTTACAGATTGCGGAAATCCGGATTATATTATAACTAAAGGCAAGATTCCTATTGGATATATTGAAGCTAAGGACATTGGTAAAGATCTGAATAGTAAAAATTATAAAGAACAATTTACCAGGTATAAAAATGCATTAGATAATTTAATCATAACTGATTATATCTGGTTTCAGTTTTTTCTTAACGGTGAATTAGTACATGAAATTAAAATTGGAGAGATTGAAGGAAATGCAATAAAACCATTACCAGACAATTTTGAGCAGTTCGAAAACCTGATAAAGAACTTTTGCACTTTTGTTGGTCAAACTATAAAATCATCCAAAAAACTGGCAGAAATGATGGCAGACAAAGCTCGTCTTGTGGAAAATACAATAGAACAAGCTTTAACTTCTGATGAACAAACACAGGATAATACTTCTTTACGTGGACAATATGAATCTTTTAAACAATTTTTAATACATGACCTTTCTCCCAAAGGATTTGCTGATATTTACGCTCAAACTTTGGCTTATGGCATGTTTGCTGCTCGTTTACATGACCCTACATTGAATGACTTCAGCCGACAGGAAGCAGCAGAGTTAATCCCTAAAACAAATCCTTTCTTAAGAAAACTTTTTGGATATATAGCCGGACCTGATATCGACGACCGGATTAAAAGAACAGTAGATAATCTGGCAGATGTTTTTAGAGCAACAAATGTGGATGCTCTTTTACATAATTTTGGTAAAAGCACACAAACTCATGACCCAATTATACATTTTTATGAAACATTTCTTTCGAAATATGACCCCAAATTACGTAAATCTCGTGGAGTTTGGTACACGCCAGAACCTGTTGTTAACTTTATAGTACGTGCAGTAGATGATATCTTAAAAACAGAATTTAATATAAAAGATGGATTATCCGATGCTTCTAAAATCAAAATAAAAATTAAAACCCAGACACAAGATAAAAGAACAGTAGGTGGTTATAAAGAAATTGAACAAGAAGTGCATAAAGTGCAAATTCTTGACCCGGCAACGGGAACAGGAACATTTTTGGCAGAAGTAGTAAAATACATTTATAGCAGTAAATTTAATGCAATGCAAGGTGCCTGGAGTGGATATGTAGAAGAAAATTTAATCCCACGTTTAAACGGTTTTGAATTACTAATGGCATCCTACTCCATGGCTCATCTAAAACTGGATATGCTATTATCAGAAACAGGTTATAAGCCAAATAAAGAACAAAGATTTAATATATACCTTACCAATTCATTAGAAGAGCATCATCCAGATACAGGAACATTGTGGGCAACTGCTTTAGCAACTGAAGCTAACGAAGCCAATAAAATCAAACGAGATACTCCTGTAATGTGTGTAATTGGAAATCCACCTTACAGTGGGGAAAGCTCCAATAAAGGAGAATGGATAATGAACTTGATAGAAGACTACAAAAAAGAACCAGGTGGAACAAAAAAATTAAATGAAAAAAATCCTAAATGGATTAATGATGATTATGTTAAATTCTTAAGATACGGACAATATTTTATAGAAAAGAATGGCGAAGGAATTTTAGCCTATATAAATCCACATGGATATTTAGGTAATCCAACGTTTAGGGGCATGCGATGGAATCTTTTGAAATGTTATGATATAATTTATACAATTGATCTGCATGGAAATTCAAAGATTAAAGAAATAACTCCTAACGGGTTACCTGATATTAATGTTTTTGATATTCAACAAGGTGTTAGTATTAATCTTTTCATAAAAACAGGAAAGAAAAAAAGTAATAAGTTAGCTCAAGTTTTTCATTTAGATTTATATGGGAAAAGAGAAGATAAATACAACTTTCTTCTTAACAAGAAAATAAAAGAAATTAAATTCAACAAGCTTAAACTAAGTTCTCCAAACTTTTATTTTAAACCAATTAACAATGAAATTGAAGATAAATATATGGAAGGTTTTTCTCTTAGAGACCTATTCATAAAAAGTTCAATAGGCGTCCAAACTCATAGAGATGGATTAGTGACTGATTTTTCTCAAAATGAACTTGAAAGAAAACTATCTGAGATTTTTAATCAATCTGATTTGAATTCTATTAAGCTAAAATACGATATTAAAGAATCAAAACATTGGAATCTTAATGATGCTATAAGTAAAACTAAAAGATTTAATAATGACGAAATTAGAAATATCAACTATAGACCATTTGATGATAGGTTCATTTTTTACAACGACAATTTTGTGGATAGATCAAGAAGAAGTTTAGGCAAAGAATTCCTAGAAAACAATATAGCGTTAAATTTTCCGAAAATTGTAAAAGTTGACTGGAATCATGCTATAATCACCAAAGCTATACCAACCGCTATCTCTTTAGATATCAACGGAACATATTTTGCCCCATTATATCTGTATAATAATTCAAATGAACAAAAGACAATAGAGCATAATAAACGTAAACCGAACTTAAATAAAGATATTATTGTACAAATTGAAAAAAACTTAGGTCTTATCTTTATTACAGAAAATGAACGATCACAAAAGAAGTTTACTCCATTCGATATTCTGGATTACATTTATGCAATATTGCATTCTCTTTCTTATCGAGAAAAATATAAAGAGTTTTTAAAAAATGATTTTCCAAGAGTGCCTTATCCAACGGATCAAGAAACTTTTTGGCAGCTAGTTAAATTAGGTGGAGAATTAAGACAAATTCATTTGTTAGAATCTCCAAAAGTTGAACAATGCATTACGCAATACCCTGCTGATGGAGATAACCAGGTTACTCGAAAAATCGGAAAATCAGATTGGGAAATTATTGATCAAGAAAAACAATTGGGGCGTATTTGGATAAATGACCAACAGTATTTTGATAACATTCCATTAATTGCCTGGGAATTTTATATCGGTGGTTACCAACCGGCGCAAAAATGGCTTAAAGACCGTAAAGGACGACAACTAAGCTTTGAAGATATTTTACATTACCAGAAAATTATTGTTGCTCTTTCGGAAACGGATCGGATAATGAAGGAAATTGATAAGATAGAGATTGAATAACTTAATACTAAGAACTATGGCAAAGAAAACTGTTCCGGTGAAACCCTACAAAAGGTCAACACCATCACCTACTCCAAGGAAAAATCCGGATTCACCAAAACCAGGACCTAAAACAGTACCTGTAAATCCACATAAAAGAACACCTCCGACTTAATAAATGTTATCCCTATTTTAACAATGCATTTAGATATGACACCTTCAGAAAAATATGTTTTTGAATTATCAAAGAAATCATTTCTTCCATTTTGGAGTTTCCCTAATCCAATAGGGAAAAAAGGAAAAGAACTATGTGATGTACTAGTGATATGTGAAGATATTGTTATAATTATATCCGTTAAAGAAATTAAACCTTCGAAAAGCAAGGATATTAATGTTCAGTATGAAAGGTGGGTCAAAAAAGCTATTTATGATTCCAGCGATCAAATTCATGGTGCAGAAAGATTCATAAAAACACAAAGAAAGATTTTGTTAAAGGATAACAAAACATGGATTGACTTACCACATGTTAGTAATATGAAAATTTACAGGATTGCAATTGCTTTCGGAAGCCCCAACATTTTTCCTCTACCAACAGGAAACTTTGGGAAAGGGTTTGTACACGTTTTCGATGAACAGTCAACCTTTACCATATTGCAAGAACTAGACACTATTTCAGATTTTGTAAATTATTTAGAAGCTAAGGAGAAGTTTTTTAACGGTCGAACTATTCAAGCATCAACAGAGCTTGATTTTCTTGCATTTTATATTCAAACAGGTTTTGATATCGACCCCAAAGTTGACTCTATAGTAATTGATAAAGAAATGTGGAATTCATACCAGAAATCAAAAGATTATTATGAATGGAGAGAAAAAATTAAGGGAAGCTATTTTTGGGATAACATGATTAATCATTTGTATAATTACCATATTGTTTCAAATGAAAGCTCTGTTAAGAGAGAAGAATTAGAAGAAGCTATAAGAAAGATTAATCTAGAAACAAGAATAGATAGAATAGAGCTTGGAATTATTCTTAAAAATGCACAAGTATCAAATGTTAAAGCAAGAATGATTCAAGCACCTACAAATAAGAAACATTCATATGTATTTATGAACTTAAATGAAAAAAATTGGGATTATAAAGAGACTGAATTGAAACTTAGGTGCGATGTCGCAAGAGTTTTAAACCCTAATACTAAGATTATTATAGGTATAGCAATTGGAGAAAACGATAAAGGAGAAAGTTATTTTGACATAGCTTATTTAAATATGCCTGAAATTTCTGAAGATTTTAAAAACTATGTTAAAAAAGTTCAAAATGAATTAGGTTATTTCAAAAATCCTGTATTTAGTCATAGTAAAGATATTAGGCAAAATGATTTATAACAGAATGGAATATTAATTAATCGGAATTTTGTTGAGATCTCTTTGTAAGGTTTTTGCTATTAGTTTTCCTAATATTATTTAAGTAAATAGTATAGGGTTTTAATTCCTTATTATTATCAATTTCTTCATTAGATTTTTGTTTTATTTTATTGGGAGCATCAATAAAGTTATTATAAACATCAACACCTGTTATATTTTGATTTCCTTCATACTTTGTTTTCCTGTAACTAATTTTAAAACCACTATCAATAACAATTTTTAGAATATCGTTTAACAAATGTTTAAAACATTGCTGTGATGAAAAAGTTAAATCATCTATATATCTGGTATAAGTAATGTTATTTTCATTACACAGTTCAACAAATCTAAAATCTGCTTCTAAGAATACAAGATTTGAAACATGTGTACTTGTTGGTGTTCCTTGTGGAAGCTCATATTTCCATGTGGTTATTTTTGTCAACCAATGACTGTAGTGGTTTGAGAATCCTAATTTTAAAAAAGTGTCAAAAACCATTTTATACTTTATACTTGGATAAAATTCCTGTAAATCAGTTGTAAATTGATATTTATTTCCTTGATGTGGTTTTGCATTAGAAATATTACTTCTTTTCTTTACTCCACCATGTATATGATCTGGAAGTTTTATAGGTACTAATATTCTGTTCTTAATATTTTTATGAATTATCTTCAATTCTTTTAAGGATGGTCTTATCGCTCTCTTTTTTATTGTCCCATCTTTATAAGTTTTAAATCCCCCATTTACTTTATCTGGTTTCTTTTCGAACCACTCATTATAATAGTTATCAATATTATCAATTATATATTTAACGACTTCAGGCTTAAAACCAACATCAACACAAAATAATTTAAATTGAGATTTCTTAAACTGTGAAGAATTCATTTACTAGTGATTTAACAGATGGACCGACAATTTTAAAAGCTTCCCTTTTACCAGGATCAACATCATCATCTGTTAAAGCCATAAAGAACATAATAGGTAATGGTATATTAAGGTGTTCACTTATAGACTTTAGTATAGATAAGTTAGGCTCTTTTGAATTACTTTCAATTTGCGATAAATATGTTTGAGTAATACCACATAAAGAAGCAAACTCTCTCTGAGTTTGTCCTTTTTGCTTTCTAATATTTTTAATTACATTTCCTAAGTTCATAACAACTGGATTGAAAAATTTTAAGGAGTGATCGGATTTTAACTTTGCATTTTGTTTTCATAATCTCTGAATTTACTTGAAAAATTTGGTTAATAACTCTACAACTTTTACAACTTCAGCTAAAACTTGCTCGTTCGTTCTACCTTTTTTCCTTTTCAGATTTTTAAGAACACTTAATGCTTCATCCAAGACGATTAAATCTTGCTCCGAAAGAGAACACTGGCTCTTTGTGATGGATTGAATACTTTTAATCAAACCATCAATGTTTCGATTTTGTTTTAATCTAGACATAAAAAATAATTTTAAATTATGTGGACACTATTGACCTGCGTCTCTTCAATAGTAACCTTTTACGTCAGAGTAAAGTCTAATTTCTAAATGTGTAAACAATGTTCTCATTACACTCGCTTAAAAATTCCTGCGTCATACCTATATTACATATGAAACATTATTATTAACAGTATTATTCATTCAATCACATATCAATTCATATTACATAATGTTGGATTGTAATGTTGAATGTGATGTTGAATTGTGCCGTTAATATACCCATAAGGGTTGCCAATTAAGACTATCAGTTGAACTCCATTTAGAAATTTCGACATCAAAAACACTTTTCAAAGAACTATGAAGCAAATATAAGAAATATTACTGATAGTTAATAATACTTAATTAATTATTTTCTAATAGTTATTAACATTTTATTCACTTATCTGCAACTCAGTTGAATCAATTATTAACTCATTTTTGTGAGTAAGACCTCCCTTTATCATATTAGCTCCGGGATTTAAGAAATGGATATTATATTCTGTTTCTGGAAATAAAATCCTTTTTATTGCTCTAGCAAAAGTCGTTAAAACAACAGCTTCTGTATCAAGATAACCGTGCTGTTCAATTGGATCATAAAAACCAATGCTATCATTACCTAAAATTTCAGAATTTAAATACTGTAATTCAGAAATAAGTTGCTGATCTTTTAAAAGAATTTCTAGATGTTTTGGGTTAACAAAATGTAATTTAATTGCTCTCATTTTACTGTTATTTAATTATTATTAGGATTATTTTCATTAATGATATTTCTAAAATATTCCATTACTCTTTCAGGATAATTACTATTTCTATGTTCATTTGCAGTTAAATAAAAAGGAATTCTCATATCTCCCTTTTTCAAATGATATTTTAACAATTTAAATAACTTATTATGCTTTTTATTTAAGGAATACTCTATAACTTGCAAGTCTGAAATGTGAATTAATATTAAAGGATAAATATTTACACATGGATCATCAATTTCACTAATCAAATCCTTAAATTTTTCATTAAAAACTTGTGGAAAAAGAAAATTATTAAGCAATAGGTCATTAAAAATAATTATAGGAAAAATCTTTATCCTTTTTTTGGGTATAGAATTATCAATTAACTTTCCATAGTCAATAATTTCTCGAATTGATCTAACTAACTGAAATAATCCATGTTTTTCAAAGAATTTATTTGGACGACCACCATAGAATTTATTTAAATCTTCAGCATACTTTTCCTTATTGATTATGCTTGTAGATTTAGCCTGTCCTATTATAATTTTGTTTTTAGATTTTATATAAATATCAGCTAATTCCTTTTCTTTATGATTTATCCTTATTTTAAGCTTCTCAAACAGTTTTATTTTATACGAATTATTTTCAAATGCATTATGTAAAATCTCTTTAATATATTGCTCGAAAAAAATGCCAATAACTCCTTTGTAGTTCTTTATTATTGCCACTCTCTCATCATTATTAGTTACTCCATCTAATAAAACATCATATAAAAAGTCCCATATAAAAAAATAATAGCTTTTAGATAATAAAAACATATTATCAAGCAATAAAAAGGTTCGTTGATGATACCTATAAAAAGGAGATTTTCTAATATCAATGAATTCAAAATTACTAGCTGAATCTGCTACATTTCTTCTACTAAAAAAATCAAAAATTGCTATTCTAGAATCATCCTCATTTAATCGATAAAAAAAATTCAAGTCCCTATTTTGCATATGATTCGTCATATACATATTCGTAATTTCATAAATGAACCTATTCTGTTCAATACCAACTGAATTAGATAAGTATTCATTTAATGATTCTCGGTATTCACTTTCATTTAAGAAATTAAATAATTGACCTCCAATATGTAATGTAAATAAAGGATCAAAAGGAATAAAATATTCGTTTAATGCAAGAGAAGCTAAATTTAAACTCTCAATATTGCTATAACTTGAAATATTAAATATATTTTCATTATAAACTGTTACTTCCTCATTTACAAGTAATATATACTTGAAAATATTCTCTTGATCATAACCTGAAAACTGAAATCCATTAATATCATTTAATTCATTACAAGTAATAATTTCATTCATTGCAAAAAGCAATCCTGCTCTATTAAAAACTAATGCATTTGAAGAAGTATTTTCTAAGTGGTTAATATAAGAATAATAAACATTTCTTTGTACTTCAGGATGTAATCTTAAATTATAAGATATCTCATTTAATTGATCTTGTATAGGATATTCAAAGAATATTTTCAATGGTGGTTTTAATCTATAATTAGATGCTGCCAACTCTCCTAATAAATCTATCTTTGATATATTACGAATTAAATCAAATCTATTAGCAGGTGGAGTGTCATTATAAAAATGACTATACCCTAATATAAGTCCTAAATTTGACATATCATTTTATTCATAAAAGCATATTCTAAATGCTGTAATTATTCATAAAATTAATCTTTAACTCCAGTTCGAAGTTCCAAAATGTGCGTTCTAAAAAGAAGGTGGATATAAAATTAATGATAATATTTTAAATTACAATAAATTATGAATCAATATATTAAAACGTTAATATCTTTAATTCAGTAACCGATTGCAAATTAATTTAATTAAAAAGTAAAAAATAATAATAATCGAAGGTGAGCATAGGAACTAAACTGCAACTAACAACTATTAACTTCAATTTAATTGTATCTCCATTTTAATATTATACTCTAAAAATTCTACCATCGATTTTCTGGATTCAAAATTATCAGGAATCCAGGTAAGGATTTTATCCGGAAATTCATCTTGTACAAAAACGATCAATGAATATCGAATCGTTTTAACATACTTTGCATCGAGATAAATCTTTACGGGTTTATCAAAAGTAAGCATCTTTCTATGTAATTGTTCCAGGGCTTTTTCAACATCTTCTTCGTCCAGTTCCATCCAGATACAATCATATTTGATATTGTTTAGTTTACAGTAACTGATAAAAACTTCAAGTTCTGCTTTTGTCCAATGATTTTGCATATTATTCATTTTCTACTGATTCTGATTTTTCTTGGGATTTAACTTTAGCTTTCTCTCTTTCTTTCCACATTTCCATCATCTTTTCCGCAGCAACATCTTCATCTATCTTTAGATAGCGCATAAATGATTTTTCAGTTTTATGTCCCGAAATTTTCATAATATAAATAATTGGTGTACCTGCTAAAAATTCATTGGTACAAAACGATCTACGGCAAGTGTGTGATGAAATCAATTCGTATTTTTTATGCACTGTTCTTATTTTCTCTGCTCCTTTTTTATATACCAGCTCCACTTCTTCATTGATTTCAGCTTTTTCACCAACCTTCTTGACCAATTTATTAAATTTATTACTATCAATCTTGGGTAGATTATTGTTATACTTTTTAAATATCTCCTTCACCTTCTTTTTTAGTGGAATAGTTTGACTTTGATGTGTTTTATTAATCCGTTTATTTAAATATTCTCCATTGATATGATGCTTTTCAATGGTTGAAAAATCACTGAATCTCAAACCCGTTAAACAACCAATTAATAAATAATCTCTTACCTGATCCCAATCTTCATTATCTGACAAATCCAAATTGGCTATAGTATCTATTTCATCAGTATTTAAATAAATCTTGTCAACTTCTTCAGTTACGGTTTTAAAATCGGAAAGGTCAATTGGTTTACATATTTCTTTTCTCATGCAGTCTTTAATAAAAACCTTCAGGTTTTTAATCTGTTTACCTACCGTATTGGTTGCTAAACCTTTTGTTCCGTCAGGTTTAACGGCTTCAAAAGTTAAATACGAAACAAACTGCTGATAAAATACATAGTTTATAGAACTAAAAGTTATACTCTGTTTTGAAAAATCAGCAAAACCGTTTAAATGCTTTTTTAAAGAATTATAGTCCTTTATAACATCGTTTACTACCCTACCCTTTGAATCTTCAATAAACTTGTCCAGGGCTTCAAAGTAACTCAATTTATCTTCAATTATTACCGGATTATCGTACCTATTCTTTACAAAATCAATAGTAGGATCTATACCCTCTTTTAATGCATCCTTGATAATTTTCTTTAATTTATTTAATTCTTTTTCAAGGTCATCATTCAGGCTTTCATGATCTTTATACGATTTACGAACAACATCCTTTTCAAAATTCCAATGCTTGGGATCAATATAATTCCCTGTGTTAATTAAAGTTCTTTTATGTGAATCATAACAATATTGAAGATAAATTGGGGTTGTACCATCTTTTTTTGTCGATTTACTTTTAGCTACTAATTTTACAGTTGACATTTTTTCTTTCAAAGGTAAGAATTTTTTGTCGATTTTTTGTCGATTAAAATAAAATAAAATGAAATGAAATGTTATGCAACACATTTTTTAATATCGACACAAACCTTTATCTATAGTGAATTTAGATGAAATATCATGAAATAAAGTTTATTAAAAAATACAATTTCGAGTCTCGTCCAGACCGCCTTTAAAACACTAAAGCCCTTGATTTTCAAGGGCTTTTTTATTTTACTTTCGATTTGGATTCTTTAATTGCTCTCTGGTAAAGTGATAAATTTAAAATCCAATCCCACGGCTTCAGCCATCATTTGCCCTTCTTCCAACAAATCTTCATCTTCTTCGTGATAAAACCACTTAATAATAATATCAACTCCTTGTTTTTTTATGCGCTTAAATTTCGCAAGCAGTTCATATAATACTTTTGCTGTTGCCGTATTAAAATAATCAAAATTGAAATCAACAATTAACTGATTGACCACTTTTGCTTTTACCTTTTCTTTCTCAAAATTATCCAGAAATTCAAAAACCGGTTGATAAAATTCAATGGCATTGGCAGGTTTGGATACCTTTAGGAAACTTAAGGTATTATTATCTATATCAAAATTAATTTCAGGAGTAAATGTAGTTCCTTCTATTTTTAATGAATTCATCGAGTATAATTTATAGGTATAAACATATACGCAAAAAATGAAATATATTTACAAAAATAGAAAGTTTTTTGTAAAGTAAAACAACAATAACTAATTTAACCTAAAAACCGTTATAGTAGTTTGTAATAAATATTTTATAGATCAAATCTTCAGAATACTAGTTTTTAATAGCTGATTTAAAAAGATCTACAAAAACAGATTTATCTTTTTTTATCAATGCAAGAATCAAATTAATAACAATCGTCTTATTCATTCCCAATTCATTTTCAAGCTCTTCTAAAAGTTTATAGTTTGTTCTCGAAAGCCTGAATTCGGTATAAATTTTATGCTGGTTATTTTCCTCCTTCTTAGGTGACATGGGCTCTCACTTTAAA
>Ga0102926_1001684_pt1 | contig 12945 bp, 8 predicted proteins | sample SalPonR1_A_D2_MG_FD_78173 | JGI IMG/M metagenome (GOLD analysis project Ga0102926, IMG submission 78173) | Salt pond soil microbial communities from South San Francisco under conditions of wetland restoration - Salt Pond MetaG R1_A_D2_MG | ecosystem: Environmental > Aquatic > Marine > Intertidal...
CTTCCAGTTTGAGGTCGGTGTTCAAAGCACTAATGAAAAAACGCTTCACGCAGTCAACAGGAAAACGGATTTCGGAAGATTGCACCATTGGGTTGAAAAATTGATTGAAACAGGCAAAAGCCATGTTCATCTTGATTTGATAGCCGGACTTCCGCATGAGGACTATGAAAGCTTCAAAAATTCTTTCAACAATGTGAACTCAATAGGAGGACATCATTTGCAACTTGGATTTCTCAAACTGCTTCCGGGGACGCAAATAAGGAAAAATTCAAAAGACTTCTCATATGAATTCAAATCGGAGCCGCCATACGAGGTTTTGAAGACCCATGTATTGACGCATGATGAAATATCAAGACTTAAAAGGATAGAGGATGTGCTTGAACGTTACGGGAATTCAGGTGGATTCATGCGTACGGTAGAGTATTTCAAAAAGCTTTTTGACGGGGACGGGTTTGCTTTTTACGAAAATCTTTCCGATTATCTCAATGAAAGGGGATTTTATGAAAGAGCGCACCAAAAGAGAAAGCTATATGGGTACATTTTTGATTATCATGAACAGCTTGAGATTAAAAAAGACACCGACCTTTTTCTTGATATTTTAAAGTTTGACTATCTTATTCAAAAGCCACAGAGGCTACTGCCTTTCTTTAAAAGAAGAGAGAATCAAGAATACAAGAACATTTGCCATCAATTTTTGAAGGACACAGAGAATGTAAAAAAAGTTCTGCCGGCATATGAGGGATTGCCCGCAAAGAAAATAATAAACAAGGTTCACTTCGAACCGTTTGAATACAATGTGGACACTCTCGAAAGGGAAAAGACCGATGTTCTTTTCGACTATGAATGCGGGAAAGGATTGATGGGAGAATCGGCATATCACTTCGTTTCATTGACCGGGCAGGAGAAAGGAAAAACAAATGGAAATCATAAATGATATTTTTTACACCAACAGAGAGGTACTTAAAAAGACTATAAAGGCAATAAGCCTGAATTGGAAGATCTTTTTGGTGGGTATTTCTTATTTCATATTTTCATTGCTTATTTGGAGGATAGCCTCTTTGGCATGGATTCTTTCGGGACTGATAATAGCGGTTTTTCAAAGCGCCGTTATTTCCGACTTTTTGTATTTGATGGAAAAGATAATAAAGTATGGACATTTTACCATGAGGGATTTCAAGGAAGGCTTCAAGGTATACATTTGGAAAGCCTATAGCGTGCTTATTCTTTTCTGGTTTGCCCGCTACGGTTTGAATTTGTTTTTTGGAAGGGCGATGTCGGCATCAGTTGGAGGAATCAGCATTTGGTTCATAATTGAACTCATTGCTTTCATGGCCTTGAATCCGCTGCCGGAAGTGATGTATCAGAAATACAACCAGGGTTTTGACATGATTTCAGGAGCATTCGAATTCGTAAAGGAAAATTGGTTGGAGTGGTTTATTCCAAACATTTTGATTGCGGTCGTTCTTTACTGGATGTTTGAATTGGCAATGACGCCTTTTGCGGCTGTTTCGGGAATTTTTATTAATGGAGCGTCTTCGGTGATGATGATTTTCATATTGATAATGCTTCCGCTGGTTTTCTCTTTCTTTATGATATACAGAGGATTTCTATTCAGAATTCTTGACCGTTCAACAAGAAGAAAAAGGATCTACCAATACAGGATCGGGCATGAGGAATAAGGAGGATTTCGATGGAAGAAGCGATAAAAAAAAGGCTTAAAGAAAAGCTTGAAGAGATAGTATTCATAGAACTGAAAAAAGATATCTCAATACCGGGAAAAAAAGTTGTTCTAAGGAAAAACGTGCCGATGCCAATTCCAGTGAAGAAGCTTTCCGATCGCGTGAGCATGGGCGATTATGAAAATCTTTCAGTCAAGGAAATGATGGAAGGGATGGTATTGCTTGTGGCGGCTGATCCCGATTTTATGCATAATCCATACTATGAACGTCTTATGAAGGGCATAGATGAGAATATCGACAGAGTCATAACTGGGAGCGCGATAGGGCATGCTGAGAATAACCGGCTTGAGGATGCCTTTGTTTTTTTCGAAACGGCCCTTGTTTTAAACCCTTCGAATCTTGATGCCGCATATAACAAGGCAAAGGTGTGCGAAGCCCTTTCGAGAAAGGCTTCGGATAGAGAGCTTTCCAAGGCGTGGGAAAAGGAGGCATTTTCTCTAATGGAAAAGCTGACGGTTGATTTTGAGGATTTTCCAATGCCTTATTACCATTTGGGTTTCCATTATTCCAACAACGGACTCTACAAAAAAGCACAGCTTTCATGGGAACATTTCATTGAAAACTCGGAAGACGAGAACAAGATAATGGAAGTGCAGGAAATGCTGATTAAAATCAGAGACCGTATAACTTTCGACGAAGGATACAACGAAGTGCTTTCGGGTGCGTTCGAAACAGGGCTTGAAAAATTGCTTTCAATAGAGGACAGCAATTCTTCATGGTGGAATCTTCTGTTTTTCATAGCTCTCGCATACAGGAATCTCGGCAAAATGGACGAAGCAGTCGAATATTTTGAGAAAGTAATACGAATAAAACCGGATCAGGCGGAATCCCTCAATGAACTCGGACTGTGCCATTCGGCTTTGGGGAATCCGAGCGAGGCCGCCAGATACTTTAAAAAAGCTCTCAACATGGATCCTGACAATCCTGAAATACTTTGCAATAATGCAATGGCACAAATGGAAATTGGCAATATGGAACTTGCTGAAACATACTTGAACCGTTCTTCTGAATTGGATCCAAATGATCCTGTGACCATTGCCTGCATGAGTGAATTAAATAAATTTAAAAATAATTAACAATAGGGATTATAGAATACAAAAGATATATAATAAGTGTTGTGTGGTGTAAACAAGGGTTTACAGAAGTTGCGCCATATAAACACTTATTATTCTTTTTTTGCAGTAAAAGCACTGGGGATATTGAAAAAACGGCAACCATCGCTTGGCACGATATTTGCACTAAAATATTCAAAGAAACTAATATTTTCGAGAGAGGTGGCTTATGATTAAAACATTGAATGATTTGATTGAACAGGCAAAAAAACAAGAGAAAATGAAACTCTCAGTTGCAGCGGCTCAAGATGGAGAGGTGTTGGCTGCAGTTGTGGAAGCTTCTGAAATGGGTCTTATAGAGCCTGTTCTTGTTGGAGATGAAAAAGCAATCAGGTCGATTGCGGATGAAAAAGGCCTGGATCTTAATGGATATAGAATAATCGATGAACAGGACTTGAAAGAAACGGCAAGAAAGGCAGTTTCGCTTGTAAGCAAAGGTGAGGCGGATTTTGTCATGAAGGGTCTCATAGATACTTCAATTCTTCTCAAAGCAGTATTGGACAAGGAAATAGGGCTTAGAACCGAAAGCCAGCTCAGTCATGTGATGATGTATGAGGTTAAGGGATATCACAAGCTTTTGTATCTTACTGATGGGGGTATGAACATGTACCCGGATGTTCCGACAAAGGCGAAAATAATAAAGAACGCCATATCGGCGGCTAAAGCATTGGGGAATGAAAATGTCAAGGTTGCTTGTCTTGCGGCAAAGGAAAAAGTCAATCCAAAGATGCCGGCTACTGTCGATGCCGGAGAATTGAAGCAAATGGGAGTCGAAGGATTTTTCGGAGAAGGCGTAATAGTAGAGGGTCCGATGGCACTCGATTTGGCTATTTCAAAAGAGGCGGCGGAAATAAAGAAATATGAAAGTCCCGTTGCGGGAGATGCAGATGTTTTGATGGTTCCCAACATTGAGATGGGCAACGGAATAGGAAAAGCTTTGAGCTACTTCGCATTGGCCAGTTCGGCCGGAGTGATAATGGGAGCAAGCGCTCCGGTAGTATTGGTTTCAAGGGCAGACACTCATGAGAACAAGCTCAATTCAATCGCGCTTGGAAGCGTGATTGCTGCACACAAATAGAAAAAAGAGGAGCGTGAAAAGATGAAGGAATTACTGACCGGAAATGAAGCTGTAGCGAGAGGGGCGTACGAAGCCGGAATTTCTTATGCCTCTGCTTATCCGGGAACACCAAGCACAGAAATTCTTGAGAATATTGCACCCTACAAAAAAGAAATTGTAGCGGAATGGGCTCCAAACGAAAAAGTGGCATTGGAATCGGCCATTGGCGCATCCATTGCCGGGGCGAGGTCTTTGGCTGCAATGAAGCATGTCGGTGTAAACGTTGCGGCAGATCCGCTGTTCACATACGGATACACGGGCGTAAACGGAGCCATGGTATTGGTAACTGCCGATGATCCCGGACTACATTCATCGCAAAACGAACAAGACAACAGAAATTATGCCAAATTTGCCAAGGTTGCCATGCTTGAGCCTTCGGATAGCCAAGAAGCGAAGGACATGATCAAGTCTGCAATTGAAATAAGCGAAAAGTTCGACACGATGGTTCTTTACAGACTTACAACTAGAATCTGCCACAGCAAGGGAATAGTTGAATTAGGCGAGCGAACAGAGCTTGGCGCCAAACCATATGAAAAGAACATTCCCAAGTATGTTGCAGCACCTGCAAATGCCAAAAAGCTTCATATTGTTCTTGAAGACAAATTGAAGAAGCTTGAGGCTTTTTCGAACGAAACACCATTGAACTTCATAGAATGGAATGACAGGAAAGTCGGTATTGTATCTTCAGGAGTTGCCTATCAATACGCAAAGGATGTTTTCGGAGATACGGCATCCTATTTGAAAATCGGATTTTCATTCCCCCTTCCAATGGATAAGATAAAGGCTTTCGCAAAAGAGGTTGATACTCTTTATGTGATTGAGGAGCTTGAACCTTTCATGGAAGAGCAAATGAAGGCTGCAGGAATTGAATGCATGGGAAAAGAGAAAATCCCAAACATTGGAGAACTCAATCCAGACATAATAGCAAAAGCACTTCTTGGGGAAGCGCGTGAGACAATAGAACCCATAAGCGACAAAGTTGTCGGAAGGCCTCCTACAATGTGTGCGGGATGTCCCCACAGAGGATTCTTTTATGAACTCAGCAAGAAGAAGAACATAATGGTCACTGGAGACATTGGATGCTACACATTGGGTTCCGCGGCTCCATTGAACGCAATGGAAACATGCATATGCATGGGAGCCAGCATCAGCTTGGGGCATGGGGCGCAAAAAGCGTTCAACAGACACGCCGTCGACAAAAGGGTTGTCGCAGTCATTGGCGACTCGACATTCTTTCATTCGGGAATGACCGGACTTCTGGATATAGCCTACAACAACAGCAATACCGTTACAGTAATTCTCGACAATAGAATCACAGGAATGACCGGCCATCAGGAAAACCCGGGAACCGGTTTTACGCTTCAGGGAATGCCCGCCAAACAGGCAGATATACCGGCTATAGTCAAGGCTTTGGGAATAGACAATATTAAAACGGTTAATCCGATAAAATTGGGCGCAATGAAAGAGGCCTTGGATTGGGCGCTGGCGATAGACGGACCTTCCGTAATAATAACGAGATGGCCATGCGTTCTAAAGAAGCAATCGGAGCAGGATGTCAAGGAGTTCGGAGATTACAAGAGCCTTTGCGTAGTGGATGCAGACAAATGCATAGGTTGCAAGATGTGCATAAACACAGGCTGCCCCGCCCTTACTTTCGACAAGGAAAACAAGAAGGCCGTAATCGACAAGAACCAATGCGTAGGATGCGAAGTGTGCCTTCAGGTCTGTCCTGTAAAAGCAATAGAAAAGGTGGGTGAATAAGATGAGTGAAGTCAAGAACATTCTGCTTGTCGGTGTAGGTGGACAGGGAACGATACTTGCCAGCAAAATTCTTTCCAGAGGTCTTGTGGATGCCGGATATGACGTAAAGATGTCTGAAGTTCACGGAATGGCGCAAAGGGGAGGCAGCGTATCCACTCAAGTCAGATACGGTAAAAAGGTATACTCGCCAATAATCGGATTGGGACAGGCAGACATACTTGCTTCGTTTGAAAAAATGGAAGCCTGTAGATGGATTGACCATTTGAAGATAGACGGAGTAATTGTTGTAAACAACCATGAAATTCCATCTGTTCCAATACAAATAGGCAAGGCGGACTATCCCGACGGCATTATCGAGGCTCTCGAAAAAAAAGCTAAAACAACCACGTTGGATGCAATGGGAATAGCGAAAGAGATAGGAAATCCCAAAACCATGAATGTAGTATTGCTTGGGGCGCTTGTAAAGGCTATGGGAATAACAGAAATAGATTGGGAACAAGCAATACGAAACACCGTAAAGGAAAGATTTATAGACATAAACATTTTGGCCTTCAACAAAGGAATGGAAATGGTAAAATAGCGCATCAGACAAGTACGAGAGAGACTGTTCGAAAGAGCAGTCTCTTTTTTCGAATTAACCCTTGTAATGAGTTTTCAATCTGCTATAATTAAAAGAAATAATTATGTAGAATAATGCATAAATATGCATAGGTATATATATTTTTTTGTCAAAAAGTTGGAGGGTGTGAAATGAAAGGTTATTTGATTCTGGAAGACGGAACAAAATTCGAAGGCAATATTTTTGGTAAAAAACGCAATTCTGTGGGCGAAGTCGTTTTCAATACGGGAATGACGGGGTATCAGGAAACATTGACAGATCCTTCCTATTACGGGCAGATTGTGATACTGACATATCCTCTTGTCGGTAATTACGGTATAACACTTGAAGACAATCAGTCTGAAAAGCCAAAGGTGAGGGGATTCATTGTCAGAGAAGCTTCAGCGAATTATTCTAACTGGAGGGGACGGGAATCAATTGACGAGTATCTTTACAAAAACGACATAGTGGGACTCGAGGGTATAGACACAAGGGCCCTTACAAAAATGATTCGGGAAAATGGAACGATGACCGGGAAGATAGTCGCATACGATGAAGGAGTCGACGTGATGGAGGAATTAAGGTCTTTTGACAATTCTGATGCGGTTTATCAAGTGACCCCGAAATTCAACTATGACTTGATGCCCATCACACTCAAGGTCGCTGTAGTGGATTATGGAATAAAGAGAAATATACTAAGCGCCCTGGTGAACAGGAATGTCCATGTCAGGGTATTTTCATGTCTCAATACGGCAGAGGAAATACTCGATTTCAATCCGGACGGAATATTTTTGTCAAACGGACCAGGAGATCCCGCGTTTCTTAAAAAGGAAATAGATACAGTCAAGTCCCTTATTGGGAAAAAACCGATTTTTGGCATATGTCTTGGACATCAGATCCTTGCCCATGCATTGGGAGGAACTACAAAAAAGATGAAATACGGGCATAGGGGCTGCAATCATCCTGTAAAAGACCTTGCCAAAGACAGAGTTTTCATAACATCACAGAATCACGGCTATGAAGTGGTGGAAGAAAGCATTGACAAGAACGTGCTGGAAATAACACACTTGAACATGAATGACAATACGGTGGAGGGAATGAAGCATCTTTCACTCCCAATATTCAGCGTGCAGTTTCATCCGGAAGCTTCTCCCGGCCCAAGCGATTCGGATTACCTGTTCGATGAATTTTTGAATATGATTAAAAAGGAGAATAAACATGTCAATATATAAGGGTCTTGAAAAAGTAATGGTGATTGGTTCGGGACCCATCATCATTGGACAGGCTGCGGAGTTTGATTATTCGGGCACACAAGCTTGCAAGGTTTTAAGGGAGCACGGACTTAAGGTTGTACTAGTCAACAGCAATCCGGCCACAATAATGACGGACAAGGAAATGGCTGACAGTGTTTATATAGAACCTTTGACGGTTGAATTTCTCGAAAAGATAATTGCAAAGGAAAGACCCGACGGAGTATTGGTGGGCATGGGAGGACAGGTTGCGCTAAATCTTGCTCTCGAGCTTTGGAAGGCCGGAATTCTTGACAGATACAACACGAAACTTCTGGGAACGAACATTGATGCGATAGAGAAATCCGAAGACCGTGAAAAGTTCAAGCTTATGATGGAAAGCATAGGGGAGCCCGTAATAGAGGGGATGATTGCATCGTCTCTGCAGGAAGCCAGTGAGCAGGCCGATGAAATAGGCTATCCTATAGTTGTGCGTCCGGCATATACACTGGGAGGAACCGGTGGAGGAATAGCAGCAGACAGGGAGGAATTGGAGAAAATAGTTCCGGTTGGCCTTGCATACAGCGCCGTGGGTCAGGTGCTGATTGAAAAGAGTGTAAAGGGATGGAAGGAAATAGAGTATGAGATGATCCGCGACAACAAAGGCAATTGCATAACAGTATGCAACATGGAAAATATAGACCCGGTTGGAATCCATACAGGAGACAGCATAGTAATAGCTCCTTCGCAGACTCTCAGCGATAAGGAATACCAGATGCTGAGAAATGCCTCGATAAAGATTGTCACGTCGCTTAATATTAAGGGAGGATGCAATGTTCAACTTGCATTAAATCCATACAGTTTCGAATACAGGGTCATAGAGGTCAATCCAAGGGTCAGCCGTTCGTCGGCTCTTGCATCCAAGGCGACTGGATATCCTATAGCAAAAGTTGCTGCACAGATAGCGATAGGTCTGGATCTTGATGAAATTCCAAATGACGTTACTGGAAAGACTTTGGCGTGTTTTGAGCCTACACTCGATTATTGCGTTATAAAAATCCCCAAATGGCCCTTTGACAAGTTCGAAACTGGAAACCGCACATTGGGAACTAAAATGATGGCCACCGGAGAGGTTATGGCTATCGGCAACAACTTTGAAAGCGCGCTTCTTAAGGGAATAAGATCGCTTGAAATTGGTGTGTATTCTTTGGAAATCGAAAAAGCCGCGGCTTACAGTGATGATGAAGTCATACAAAAGATAATGAAAAGCGATGACGAAAGACTTTTTTTCCTTGCCGAGCTTATAAGAAGAGGCTACAAAACGGAATATCTTTGGGAATTGACCGAAATAGACAGATTTTATCTCGAAAAAATAAATGGAATAGTGAAGCTGGAAGAAGGGCTTAAGAAAAAATCCCTTTCTGAAATCGACGAGGAAGAGCTACTCTCGCTAAAGAAAAAAGGTTTTGCAGATGTGGCAATAGCATCGTTCACCAAATCTAATGAAATAGATGTATTTGAAAAACGCAAAATCCATGAAATCATGCCGGTTTTCAAAATGGTCGACACTTGCGGCGGCGAATTCGAGGCTCAATCGCCATATTATTATTCGACATATGATCCATATGATGAGGTTGTAGTCAGTGACCGAAAAAAGGTAATAGTCATAGGGTCGGGTCCAATAAGGATCGGACAGGGTATAGAGTTCGACTATTGTTCTGTCCACGGCGTGATATCTCTCGAAAAGATGGGAATAGAGTCAATAATAATAAACAACAACCCCGAAACGGTGAGTACCGATTTTGACACATCCGACAAACTTTATTTCGAGCCTTTGACGGAAGAAGATGTAATGAACATCGTAATCAAGGAAAATCCGGATGGGGTGATTCTTCAGTATGGAGGTCAAACCGCAATAAAACTTGCAGCGCATATGGAAAAGATGGGAGTTCCAATACTCGGGAGCGGATACGATTCGATAGACCGATCCGAGGACAGGGAAAAATTCGAGGCAGTTCTGGAAAAATTGAATATAGCAAGACCTTCAGGCAAGGCTGTGATGAATGTGAAAGAAGGACTCGAATTTACAAGGGTTTGCGGATTCCCCGTCTTGATTCGTCCGAGCTATGTTTTGGGCGGAATGGGAATGGAAATTGCCTATGATGAATCTGAATGTGTGGAATATCTTGAGAATGCATTCAAAAAAGATAAGAAAAACCCGGTTCTCATAGACAAGTACCTGAACGGAAAAGAAATTGAGGTTGATGCAATAGGTGATGGGACAGACATTCTCATACCTGGAATAATGGAACATCTCGAAAGAGCCGGAGTTCACTCGGGAGACAGCATATCTGTTTATCCGGCATTCAGCATAAGCGATGAAATAAAAAATAAGATAATAAAGAATACAAAGAAGCTTGCCATGGAATTGAATGTGGTTGGGTTGGTTAATGTACAGTATGTCGTTTATCAAGATGAGGTATATGTTATTGAGGTCAATCCTAGGGCATCGAGAACCGTTCCATATATAAGTAAGGTAACAGGTATTCCGATGATTCGTTTGGCGACGGAAATCATGATGGGTGCAAAACTTAAGGACCTGGGCTTCGGAACAGGGCTTTATAAGACAAGCGGATACTATGCGGTTAAAGTTCCTGTATTCTCTATGGAAAAATTACCCCAGACCGAAATTGCACTTGGTCCCGAAATGAAATCAACGGGAGAGGCATTGGGCCTAGAAAAAGACTTGTACAAGGCCATATATAAGGGACTCGTTGGATCAAGGCTCGAGCTTGGCAGCATAGGAAGAGTTTTGGTTAGTATATCCGACAACTACAAGGATGAGTTTGAAGCGATAGCATTCAAAATGAAAAAACTCGGATTTGAATTCTATGCCACTAAAGGGACAGGTAATTACCTTGAAAAACTTGGAATCGAGCATAAACATGTAGCCAAGATTGGGGAAGGTGAAACAAACGTGCTTTCACTCATACGAAACGAAAAGCTTACACTTGTTATAAATATTCCGAGTAAGGGACGAAACAGCCTTACAGAGGGTTTCCACATAAGAAGAACCTCGATAGAAAATAGGGTTCCCTGCATGACATCGCTTGATACCTTGAATTATGTTTTGGACATATGGGAGCGGGATATAAGTGCTAAAGATGTAGAAGTGTACGATATAACGAAGATATAGGAAGAGAAAAGTAGAAAGTAGAAAGTAGAAAGTGGAAAGCAAAGACAAAAGAACGAACAGCAAAAAAAGATTAAAGAAATAGAATGAAATTTCAATTAAAACGGTGCATTAAACTGTACAATTTACAAAAAAACAAGATGGAAAAACAAAAAAGCCAAAAGCAAAAATAAGAGAAGCTGCCTTGATTCATTCATGGGCAGCTTCTCAATGTTATGAAGATATTTTAGGTAATTTTTTTCTTTTGTCCTTTATATTTTACTTTCCACTTTCCACTTTCTACTGAAGCTAGTTGGCAGCTTGCGCTGCCGACTAGCTTCTATAGTCGCCGTTGATCCTAACATAATCATAACTCAAATCACATCCCCATGCTTTTGCTGAGAAGCTTCCGTCATTCAAACGGACATTTATGATTACGGTTTCATTTTTTAATATTTCTTCTGCCGCTGATTCATCGAAAGGAACTCCCTTCCCTTTTTCGACTAGTGAAATCCTTTTGCCTCCGCCTTCGAAAATCAAATCCAGTTTTTTAGCATTGAAGTTTTCTCCGGAGTAACCCATTGCGCAGAGTATTCTTCCCCAATTTGCATCGTTTCCAAAAAAAGCCGCCTTGACTAAGTTTGATGTAATGATTGATTTTGCCAATTGGTTTGAGGCCTCTTGGCTAAAGCCCCCTGTTAAATTCACTTCAATAAGTTTGGTGGCTCCTTCCCCGTCTTTTGCAATAAGCATTGCCAGTTCTATACATACAATCTTTAAAGCTTCCTTGAAAATGTAGTAATTTGGACCTTCTATTGCGATTGGTTTGTTTTCTGCGCTGCCATTTGCCAAAATAATTGCCGTGTCGTTGGTGCTTGTGTCTCCATCTACCGAAATCATATTGAAAGAGACTTCAGTACATTCAATCAGAGCTTTTTTAAGCAATTCGTTTTCTATTGCGGCATCTGTGAGAATGAAAGAAAGCATGGTACCCATATTCGGATGAATCATTCCCCATCCCTTTGCCATTCCGCTTATTACAACCTTTTTTCCTCCAAGCATGAAATCCACTGAAACTTCTTTCTTGAAAGTATCTGTAGTCATTATTGCTTCAGCTACACCTGAAAAGCCTAAGCTTTCAAGGCTTTCGGCCATAGGTTTTATTTTTGAAACGATTCTGTCCAAAGGAAGGGGGACGCCAATAACTCCGGTCGATGCTACAAGGACATCTGTATTTTTTATGCCCATAACTTCCGAAACGAGCGAAATCATTTGATTTGCATCATGGATGCCCTGTTCTCCGGTGCATGCATTTGCATTCCCACTGTTCGCAAGTATTGCGTGAATATTTCCTGAGGATATGTTGTCCATACTTATTTCAACAGGAGCCGCTTTTACAGTGTTTTTAGTGAATACGCCTGCTGCGTGGGCAGGTTTATCGCTGTAAATCAAACACAAGTCCTTTTTATTGCTTCCTTTCTTGATTCCGCATGAAATTGCAGATGCAGTAAAATCCTTAACCGGTATAAACTTTTTGTATTTTTTCATCGATTTAACCTCCTTATGGCGCCATGGGTGTGAAGTCGAGACCAGTTTTTTCATCGTATCCCAACATCAAATTCATATTCTGCACTGCCTGGCTTGCGGCTCCCTTCATCAGATTATCTATTGCAGAAACCACAATCAATGAAGAAGAAGTCTCATCAACATTCAAGCCTATGTCACAGAAATTTGATTGACGTACATTTCTTGTCTCAGGCAATACTCCTTTGTCCAGTATTCTTACAAATGGCTTTTCCCTGTAAAAATTTTTATAAAGGGCAGTCATTTCAGATGAGCTTATGCTTTTCTTGAGGCGTGCATAGCAGGTCGATAGTATCCCGCGGTTCATTGGAACCAGATGTGGAGTAAATATAACATTCATACTTTCTTTTCCAAGAAGGCTTAGTTCTTGTGCAATTTCAGGAGTGTGTCTGTGGCTGAATAAACCGTAAGCTTTTACACTTTCATTTACTTCACAATATAGATTTGATGTTTTAGAGCTTCTTCCCGCACCGGAAACTCCGGATTTTGCATCGACAATGACATTGCTTTCAATCAATCCGGCTTTTATTGCAGGAGCAAGAGCAAGTATTGAAGCCGTGGGGTAGCATCCCGGATTTGCCACATGGGAAGTTTTCTTTATGGATTCTGCGTAAACTTCCGGGAGCCCGAACA
>Ga0102926_1001685_pt1 | contig 12944 bp, 10 predicted proteins | sample SalPonR1_A_D2_MG_FD_78173 | JGI IMG/M metagenome (GOLD analysis project Ga0102926, IMG submission 78173) | Salt pond soil microbial communities from South San Francisco under conditions of wetland restoration - Salt Pond MetaG R1_A_D2_MG | ecosystem: Environmental > Aquatic > Marine > Intertidal...
CAGGCTCGGTGGAATGATCTGGGCCAGCGACCCGGAACAGGCGATGAGCGCCGCGCCGAAATCCACGTCATAGCGCTTTCGTTTCAGAGCAGGTTGCATGATTGAGGAAATAGCCGCAGTGTCGGCCGATCCCGATCCCGAGATGGCCGCGAGTCCGGTGGCGGCGACTACGGACACCATCAGGAGACTGCCCGTGATCCACCCGATCAGGGCTGTCGCAAAGTCGACGATGCGGCGGGACACGCCTCCTGCATCCATAATCACGCCGACAAAGACGAAGAACGGGATTGCCATGATCGTGAAAGAGTTGAGTCCGGCAAACATCCGCTGACTCACGATGGTTAGCGGAACATCTGCGGCGAGAAGGGCGAAGGTAGCGGACAGCCCCAAGACGAAGACGACCGGCATCCCCATGAAGAGCAGAACGAGCAAGCTGACGAGTGCGATGGTCATACGTCAACCTCTGTCGACAAGGGGTGGTCATCGAGGGGAGCCTGAACCGCCGCGGCGACAATCTCTAGGACGAGGTAGAGTGAGCCGATTGGTATGCAGAGATAGATCATCCACATTGGCAGCTGCAGCGCTGGGGAGGTCTGGATAAAACCGATATTGATAAGCGCGAGACTCGTCCAAGCCACGATGAGCACGAAGGCTATGGATCCCGCCGCCACGACGATTGAGGCGATCTTGCGCACTCTATCCGGAAGAAAAAACTCAAGAATATCAACTACAACGTGCTGTCCGCGTCGCATGGCAACACCGGCACCGAAGAATACCAGCCAGATCTGACTGAATGTCGCGACCTCTGAAGCGCCCGAGATGGAATAATTGAAAACGTACCGTCCAGCGATCTGGACCAGCACCGCCGTCATCATGACGGTGAACAGGATCACGACGAACGCAGAGACAGTCCCGCGGATACCAGAAAAAATTCCGCTTGCAGTCGCGGGCAATGACATGAGTTTCTCCCCCAGCTGATTGAAACCGGGCGCGTGAAGCGCCCGGCTGATCACTGTCATTTACGGACAGTCAGTTGCCGCCCTTCTCTTGGGCTGCGCGCACGAGATCGGAGAGCTTCTGCTTGCTCTCGGTATCAACGTATTTTTCATGTACGGACTGCGACGCCTCACGGAACGGCGCAGGATCGAGTTTGGTGATGTTCACACCTTCTTCCTTTAGGAACTCGAACGCCTTCTCGTCGCTCTCGGCATAGGCGTCGTGCTGGAAGGGAACGCCTTCGCGCACGGTTTCGAGCAACGCGGTCCGCACGTCCTCCGGCAGACTCTGGAACCGCTGCTCGCCCATCACGACAGGAGAAACTAGCTGAAGCCAGCCGATCTGGGCCCAGTTCGGTGCGACTTCATAGAAGTTCTTCGAACGATAGTTGGTGTTTGCAGCTTCCGCGCCGTCTACGACCTGGGTTTCTAGCGAGCCATAGAGCTCGGCGTAGGCGATCGGCGTAGGATTCGCACCAAATGCCCGGAAAGCATCGACCTGAGCTGGGTTCTGTTGCGTCCGGATCTTGAGACCCTTGATGTCGCCTAGGCTGTTGAGCGGCTTGTCGGTCGTCATGATGTGCCGCGTGCCCGCGGTAAACAGGCCGAGAACGCGGAACCCGCGGTCGGTGGCCAGCTCGTTGACATAGGCCAACACGTCCTCGTCCGTCAGCGCCGCGCGCATCTGTTCAGTGCTATCGAACACGAAGGGCAGGCTGAACAGCGACAGATCTGGGATGGAGTTCGCCAAGACGCCGTTCGCCACGACCGCGATGTCGATTGTGCCGAGTTGCACTCCCTGAACACTATCTAGGCCATCACCGAGCTGCGCATTAGGATAGGCCTGAATGGTCGCCTTCCCGCCCGTTTTCTCCATCAGGATCTCGCCCATCTGCTCGAGACCTATCTGGTAGGGTTCATCGGCGTTGGCATTATGACTCGCCTTAAGAGTGATGTCCTGCGCAGGCACCATTGTCGCAAGCACACTCAACGCACCTGCCGCGACAGTAGTTGTAAAATATTTCATGATGTTTCCCCTTGGTTCCATTTTCAAAGTTGTTCCCCCCATGAGCTAATGCTTTGTCGCCTTCCGTTCGCTTCAAAAGCGCGGTTTCTAGCGCTCCGAACCTGAGACCAGATCGGTTGTAGAGTATTTAACTTGTGTACTGATTACTCTTAAATTGTATACTGTATCGAAACATTCAAAGATACCATTCTTCAAGTCAACCTCTATTTTTGGGTGGTTTCACGCCCGGGTCAGTCGGCCATCTCGAAACGAATGTCGGTCGCGCCCTTCCAAAGGACGTGGGGCCCAATCTCGGGCAGATGCTCCTGACCCTTTGTGATCGTCAGAAAGTGGTTCCCCGCGAGCTGACCCATCTTCGACGAGAAGTCGAGACCGCCGTAGGCGAGCAGGACCTCGGTCTCGCTAATGCCGCCTGGGTAAAAGATGAACTGACCTGGGGCCGGGTGGCTCGTGTGATTTTCGTAGTCAAAATTGAATTTCCGGTCTCCGAGTGGAATCCAGACACCCTCACCGCTCCAGCGCACGTGGACCAACTGGCTGTCCCACGGCAACAGAGCCTCGAAGGCGCGGCATGTTTCTGGAGCGTCCTCCCGCTCCAGCTTTGCCTCCAGGTTCCATTCTCCAATAGTAATTCTAACGTTGCGCATAAGTCTTCCTTTCTTTCAGTTTTCGAATCTTGCCAGACTGAATCCCTGTAGGTCGGTCCGCATGGTGCCGGTCATAACACCGTCGGCTGCGGCCTGTCCGACCAGCGGGCCAAGGGTATAGCCATTGGCTGTCGCCGCGACGACAATGCGAGGATGACCCGGCAGGTGTGAAATTAGCGGAGCACCGTCTATGTCGATATTCATGGCGGCCCAGCTTCGAACCATATGAAGATTGGAGACCGCAGGAACCGTGCGCGCCGCCACCCAAAGATTACCTTCGAGGCTCTCCGGAAGCACTTCGGACTGGCCCTTCGTGTTAACCGCCGCAGGCCACGCACCGCCGATCAGCAAGCTACCGGCTCCGGCCTGTTTTAACGTCAGATGACGGTCGGCATGGGCCATCAGACAGGGCACCAGAGGCGGGGCGGGTTCGGTGACGATCATCTGAAGCGGCGCCCCGCGAATGGGCAGATCAATATCCAGGAACCTGCCCAGTTGCGTGCTCCACCCGCCGGCGGCTATGACGATGCGATCCGCCTGCACGGATCCGCCCGACGTCTTGACCTCGTAACCGTCCCCATCCTGCGCGATCCCCAACACCGGGCATCGTTCCTCAACCAGCACACCTGCGGTACGCGCGGCGCAGAGAAGCGCCTCGTTCGCCGGCAGGGGATTGATCTTGCCCTCCCCGGGGCACCAGGCGGCGGCCACGAACCGGTCTGAGAGAGCCGGGGCGATCTTCTGGATTTCCTCGGTCTCGATCACGTGCGTTTCGATTCCGACTTCGCCCTCGGCACGGGCCTTAGCCTTGAGGAAATCAATCTGGCCCCGGTTCTCGGCAAGCATAAGGCCACCGGTAATCTTCATCTCGAAATCCGCGCCGCTTTGCGCCTCCAGATCGCTCCAGAGCCCGATGGACTCGGCCTGAAGCGGCAACGTGCGCAACGCAGGAGAACCTCCAGCGACGGCTTTCTTACCAAAATCCCACGATAGAAGTTGCAAATGCAAACTTCCGGCGTTACCGCCCGATGCTTCCGCCCCCGCGCGGCCACGATCCACGCACAATACCCGCGATCCTGATTTTGCGGCACGCAAAGCAGCCGACAAACCAGTCACGCCGGCACCGATGACAAGCACATCGACGGCGCGCAGCGGCAGAGGATCCACCCTTGCGGGATCCGGCCGGGCGGATGGCTTAGCCTCTCGATGTCCGCCCCATTCGGGCCTTTCACGTGTCACCAGACCGATCCGCGTTGGGCGCGCCGGAAGCTGCGGCGCGACAAGCGACGAGGCCGGAGCATCTATTCCACGCTCGGCAAGCAATCCGATTAGGGTCGATGTGCAGAAGCGTCCTTGGCACCGCCCCATGCCGCAACGCGTGCTGCGTTTGATCGCGCCGGGGTCAGTGGCCTGCTTGTCGAGCGCTTCGCGTATTGCACCGGCGGTTACGGATTCGCAACGACAGACAATGGTGCTGTCGGCGGGCGGCTTGCGCGGCGGAGCGTCAAAGGCCGTCCAGAGCGCGGATTGGAACCGGCGAGCCTTGCGAAGGCGTCGTTCCGTTCCCGGGTCAGCCGCTGCGTCTCGCGCGCAATGGCGCGCGGCGGCTAAGCCGGCAAGGCGACCTTGCGCCAAGGCAACCTGTGCGCCGCCCAAACCGCCACCATCGCCGGCGATCCAGACGCCTGCAACATCGGTTGCGCCGTCGTCTGCTCGTGTGACGACTGGCAAGCCGGATCTGTCCATCTCGATACCACACCCCAGAAGGCGCGCGAGTTCGAGTTGAGGCAGAAAACCGTCACCCATGCAGACAGCATCGACGCGAACGGTTCGCATCTCGCCGGTCTCAAGCGCGGCAAGGCTCACGTCCCGCATACTGTCCTGCGGTTCCAGGTCGCCAATATGTGTCACTTCAAATCCGGACCACAGGGGCACCCGATTCCGCCACAATCTGGCAAGATAGCCCGCGCCGGTCGCAGCGAGGCGCGGGTTCGAAAGGGTCATGCGGGCGAGAGCGGCGAACTTCATCTTGCTCCGCTCGGCCACTCCTACAACCTCGGCACCCATGTCCAATAGTTCTGCGGCCAGCTGCAGACCGAGAGGCCCCTGTCCTGCGATCAGAATCTTCTTTCCCGGCGCCACGCCGTATCGACGGGCATAGGTCTGCGCAGCGCCGATGGTCATCACACCGGGGCTGCACCAACCCGGGACGGGAGCGGGCTTTTCATGTGCGCCCGTGGCAAGGATGACCACGCCTGCCGAGATGATCTCCTCGCGGCCAATGTTCGTGTAGCGCAGAGTAAACCCGTCGCCTTCCGCGCGGGCGAACCAGACAGTTGCTTCCTGCTCAACAATCGCTGAGGTCCGGTCGAAACGCTCCCGCAGCGCGTCGCCGGTGCGATGCTGGGCGTCCCTAGAATCCTTTCGACTACCAGAGCTGGGCGGCTTAAAATATTGGCCCCCTGCCGCGCTCCGTTCATCAAGCACGAGAACGGACAGGCCAGAGTCCGAAGCGACAATCGCAGCTTCCAGCCCCGCCGGCCCTGCGCCGACGATAACGCAATCCACTTTCCGACTTTCTGGCGGCTCGGCATCCAAGATACTTTGCGCGACCGGGCCGTCCCGGTCGATTTGCGGGCGCACGCTCATTCCTTGCGCCGCAGTCTGCATGCAAGCGCGGACCGAGCGCTCGTCATCGACGGTTACAAGGCAATCTTGACACGCGCCCATGCCGCAATACACGCCGCGCGGGTCACCAGACATGCGTTCGCCAAGCCGGTTGATGCCCGCATGCGCAAGCGCGGCTGCAATCGAGTCGCCAGTGCGAAACTTAACCGGACGATCATCGTAGAGAAAACTGGGCGCATCGTCTGTCATGTTTATCGGCTCATGCTGAGGCATTCAACAAAACGCCTGCGTCGCGCAACATCTTACGCACATGGTCCAATTCACTTTCAGCTGTCGGTAGACGCGGTGCACGCGGCTCTCCGACCGGCATCCCCATCAGGTCCAGAGCGGTCTTTGTAGCAGATACGTAGCGATGCCCGCCAACGAGACGGATAATCGGGAGGATTTGCGCGTAGAGGCTTCGCGCCGCATCAATGTCCTTGTCGTCAGCAGTCAGTGTGAATAGCCGCGAAAACTCAGCCGGCATAATGTTTGAGCCGACGGCGACCCACCCTTCGGCGCCGTTCACGAAGGACTCGAACCCCATGATTCCGCCGAACACCGTCATGCGCCCATCCGACAGATCGAGAATGTCTCGCACGCGCGTCACGTCCATGGTCGACTCCTTGATGTAGTCGACGTGCGGGATCTCGCTGAGCCGCGCAACGATTGCAGGAGTCAGATCCACGTTCGCCGTGGCGGGATTATTGTAGAGCATAATCGGAAGCTCGGTCGCGCTGGCGATGCGCTCGTAGTGCCGGATCAACTCGGATTCAGTAGGCGTAGAATAGAAAGGTGGGATAATCATCGTCCCGTCCGCGCCGATGTCACGCGCCATTCTGGTCAGGTCCATCGCATCCTCAGTCCGCTCGGCGCCCGCGCCGACTAGAACGGGAACACGGCCCGCGACCGTATCCACGACGCATGCTGCTACCTTCCGCGCTTCGGCGTCGCTCAGGGACAGGAACTCTCCAGTGGAGCCAAGCGGGATCAGGCCATGGATTCCTTCTTTCACTTGCCAGTCGGTAAACAATTCGAGCCTGCCGAGGTCGATCTCGCCCGCCTCGTCGAACGGGGTGATCATGACGGAATAAGTACCGCGAAACCGGGTCATTGGTGCATCTCCTTGAGGGTGAGTAGGCGCAGTGGGGTCCTGCGGACCAGCGCGCTGAAGAGTTCGGGTGGCATATGCAGCCGCTGCATGAGGGGCCAAATGTTTCGCAGAATGTGGCCGTATCCGTGACCGCCCCACTGCCTCATACGCGTTCGGGTGCAGATGTCTTGAGAAATGATAACCTGGTCTCCAAATCCTCGACGGGCCAAGTCACGAATTTGCCGCAGACGTTCCATATCGGAGGGCAATTCTACATCGCCCATCCAGTAATGCGATTGCTCAACGCCAAAAAAATCCCATTCGACTATCGCGCCGCGCTCCAACAACTCCATGATGCCGGTGCCGTCTGGATAGGTTCGATCCATGTGACACAGGACGGTGCGGCTTAGGTCCGCGCCGGCATCTTCGAGAAGATCGAGGATTTGCGGACAGGCACCAGCGTTGCGACCGGGATGCACGCTTATAGCCGCGCCCGTGCGCCTTTGCGCATCCGCCGCCGCCTCCAGTGCACGCCTTTCGACCGGTTCGAGTGGCCAAGAACAACCAATCTCACCGATCAATCCGGCGCGGATGCCCATTCCCTCCATCCCGTCTATGATCTCAGCGGCAAACAGGTCCGCCAGTTTGCCGGAGCTCATCGCGCGAAGGTCGTCGGTCAGATAGGGCGCGGTATAGGTTCCCGTGGCGGCAACGACGTGAACACCTGAATCCCGCGATGCGAACACTTGGCCGACAGGATCGCGCCCTAGGCCGATAACAGACTGATCGACGATCAGATGCCCGCCGTCTTGCTTGAAGGAGCCCAGCTCCTCGGCAGCGGCCGCGCGATCCTGCTGTCGCGCATTGGCCGGATTCCTGTTCGAAAGGTAGTCGGTCTGCCACCTGTCGCGCATCTCAATTTCCACGCCTGGACCTGATCCGAGTGGCGCGATGTCAAAGAGCAGATGCTCGTGAAACGCGACATGGCCAATCTGATCGACGGGCACATCGCCCCTGACGGTTCTGACGCTATGCTGCATGTGACCCTGCATCTCTATGCGTCCGACCTGGCGCTTGCACACCAGTCAGACGCGACCCTCGCGGTAACTTCAACCATGCGCACATAATCGTCGCGATCCACCCATTCGTCATGCCCGCCACTATGGGTCAGGTCGCCGGCGAGACATCCCAGGCCGACGCACGGGATCCCCTTCTCGACGAGCGGCACGCGGATGTCGCTGGCAGTATGCATTGGGTTAAGAATGGGTTGCGATCCGGTGACCGCGTGCACCGCGCGGCTTGCTGTCACCCAAAGCGGATCAGTCTGAGTGACCTCGGCAGCGGACACCCCGGAAACCCAATCCACGCGCGGTGGGTGCTCACGCAACCACTCGTCCTTTTCGCATATCTCGGAAATCGCCGTTTCGATCTCGTTGCTCACCTCTTTCAGTGTTTCCCCGGGCGAGAACGATGCCGAGCATCCAAGAACGCACTCGCCGCCGAGACGCGACAGGGACTCCATATTTCCGCAGCCCACAGCTGAAATCTGGAGATTGGTAGCGCGCCCGACAGCTTCTTCGATCAACGGGTGACGTACCCGCGCTGCGCGCCGATCGGCCAAGTCCATCAGACCGCGGTGAATACGGACGGCCTTGTCGAATGGATTGACCGCAAGATGACTGAAGGCCGTGTGGCTCGGCTCGGAAGTCTCAGGGTGCCGTCCAGTTACGGTTACAGTAAACTCAAGAAGACCCGGTGACACGGCCTTGATCTCTCTCATGCCACGCCCAGACTCAGCCGGATGCAGATAGAGCGCTGCGTCCGCCGCCAAGCCTTCGTGGAGCAAGGCAGCGACGCCTCGTGCGTGGCGTTTCGACGGGGTCGACGCAAAAACAAGGTCGCCTCGCGCCTCATTCGTTCGCGCGAGCCTTTGTACCGCAATGACTGCCGCAGCACACCCGGCAAGGTCGTCGGCTACCCCCCAACCGTGCAAGCAACCCCGGGCTTCCGTGATCTCGAATAGAGCACGCTCCCAGTCCGGCCCTGTATGCGTTTGCTCGGCATCGGGGTGGGCAAACAACAGAAGACTGTTTCGTGTCGGATCAGTCCCAGCGAGCCTGCCGATGACCGCGGTTCGGGGAGTGTCGGCTTCGGGCCCGATAAAAGCGAATTCGGCGATTACTGGCACGTTTGATGGAGTGTAGGTGCGGGTTTCGACCTGACAACCAGCGCCTTTCAAAGCCTTGACGATCACGGCCTGAACCGCGTTCTCGCCATCCGTCTGGGCGCGCACCAAACGCTCCAGCAGGCTTAATGCCTCTGCCGCCAGCTCCATATGCTTTCCTTGACCACCGTATAATTGCACTTCAATTGTATACAGTATTTACAAGATTCGGTAAGTGTCAATACTGACGCCTGTATCCAGAATGCGTTTCGGGTTATTCTCTTTCGATAGGAAACTGTTTAGGACATAAACCTGTGCAGCTTTGGTGGCGCGAGATCGATCAGGGAGTTGGATCAGCATGAACGGTTTAGACGCGAATAATAGGATCGACTCCGATAAAACTGCGAAGGCCCCCCTCCCTGAAAAGAAACAGAACCTGTCAGACAAGGCCTACACCGCCCTGTCAGAACTGATCCGTTCTCGCGAGGTTAGGGGCGGTGAACCCCTAGTCGAATTGCAACTTGCTGAGCGCCTTGGCCTGTCGCGGACCCCGTTGCGACAAGCGTTGCAGCGCCTAGAAAGTGAGGGCTTGCTACGCAAGGATGCCAATCGAAGCTACGTCGTCCGTCAAGTCGACTTGAAAGAGTATCTTCAAAGCTTGCGGGTCAGGGAGTTGCTGGAACCAGAAGCAGCTGTGCTTGCCATCGACTTCATCACGCCCGAAATGGTGCAACCGGTGCTCGAGAACATGATCGCCGTTCGGGACACCAAACCTTACGCCATGCTGGCTCACTGGCGGTCAGATGACGAGGTCCACAACCTTTTCATCAAAAATTGCCGAAACGAGGTGCTGAGCGAAATCCTCACATCGCTGCGGGGTACCACCCAACTCTTCGAGATCGAACGCCTCGCGGAACGTCTTGTGCCCGATTCGACCGAGCATGAACGAATTCTCAAGGCCCTCGCATCGGGGGATTCACGGATTGTGAAGCAGGTGGTGACGACCCATATCCGGTCCCTGTTCAAGTTTGCGGTGAAGTCTGTCGGATAAGCACCCCACCGACGCCTGAGCATCTAGCGTGTCGCTCCTGATCAGATTCAGGATTCCCATAGTGGTCATCCTGTGATTTCGTGACTTTCAGGCGGATATGGGGGTCAGAAACGGGGAAACCGCATCCTGTAGAGTTGCGTGAGCCTGCGGTGCTGCTTAAGGGGTCTGTTACGGCTGAGTGCAGGATCGTACGTTCTCATGAGTGTTTTTGATCTTCACGATACAACTAGCTTACCCCGCTGGCGCGAGATGGTCAAAATATGTAGCCTGTGCAGGCGCTGGAGACGGTGGGCCGAACCGAGTGTTATCATGCTCTCATCCGCGGGTTGGATACCGCCTGACCAAATTCGACGCGGGATTGCCTCTCTCTAAGGACGGATATCTGTCCCAACGTACACCGAGGATTTCCCCATCATAGGCCGCCATCTCCAGCGGACTGCACAGGCAGTCTTTACAGTCCGTTCAAGCCGAGATTGGCGTTTTCCGAGCAATGTCCCAAATGAAGCCAGCCAGCTCGCGCGCAATGGCCGCGAGCACGCGAGGCTGTGGTTTGCCAGTGCGACTGAGATCACGATACCGTTTGCACAGCCGGGTTTGGGCTTTCCATCCGATATCCTTGATCTGCTGTGGTAAATGCGCTGAGCGTTTCAGATAGGGATGTCCTTCCTTCGGTGGATGTCGATAAGACCATCCAGCTTCAATCAGCATCGTACGTGCCAGTGCATTGCCCGTTTTCGTCAACCGTCCACGCCGGGTTGTGTTTCCACTTGAATGTTCGCTCGGTACCAAGCCGAGCCAGGCCATGAGCTGGCGCGGGTTTTCGAAGCGTGTGATGTCACCAATTTCGGCAACAACAGTGGCCGCGATAGTCGTATTTACACCTCGCAAGGCGCGTAATGCATCAACCACCGGCGCGAAATGCCAGCTCGGAATAGCATCTTCAATGGCACAGTTAAGCGTGGCCACCCGTTCCTCAGCCTGAGCGACCGTGCGTTTGTGTTCTTCAAAGACCAGTTGCTGATGCGAGAACCGGAACCGCCGCAACTCGGCAAGCCAACGGCGATGGCGCTGCGTCCAGTATTTGCCACTCTCATAGCGAAGACCGTGCCTGAGCAGGAAACTCAATAGCTGCATCTTTGCCGTCTTCACAGCATCAACCGCTTGTTTACGCGCACGGATCAGATCCCGCATCGCTTCTTGTTCCTCGTCGGGTGTCCAGATCGGTGTCAGCTCTCCAGCACGCCACAGCCGGGCTAGCATCTCAGCATCACGCCGATCTGTCTTTATCCGGTCACCAGACTTACGCGGGATCAATGAAGGCGAGACAACCGCACATTCAAAACCCAGCCTGATCAGATGGCGGTGAATGCCATACCCACAAGGCCCGGCTTCATAACAAAATGACGGGGTATGCCCGTTCTTCGCCAAGGTCTTGGTTAGTCGCAGCACTGCATCCGCCGAGTTGACGATGGTGCCATGGAACCTGATCTCGCCACCGCGGCCGTCTTCCGCAACAGCCACCGCAATCATATCCTTATGGACATCCAGCCCCACATAAAGTGCTTTGTTCATTTGCGTTTCCTCTCTCAAACAAATCCATGTCCGTCGAGAAGATCACAGGCGAGGCACTCGCCCCAAAACACTCATTTGGTCTAGGCGGCCAGGACGCGTCTTCCGTTCTCTCTGAGCTCCCCGTTAGGGCCAACGTATCGGTAAATGGTGACAGGTTTGACGCCGAGCTCCTTGGCGAGCTGCGCGACTGAGGTGTCACGGTTCGACATGGCTGCCTGCGCAAGACGCACTTGGGCTTTAGTTAGCGCGAATTTACGCCCCCCTTTTCGCCCTCGCGCCCGGGCGGCATTGAGGCCGGCGACGGTGCGCTCGCGGATTAGTTCCCGTTCAAATTCTGCCAGGGCTGCAAAGATGCCGAATATCAACCGCCCTGCAGCGGTGGTGGTGTCGATCTGCGCCCCTTGGCCGGTCAGGACGCGGAGGCCGATCTCGCGATCGGTCAGTTCCTGCACGATTGTAACGAGGTGTTTGAGATCACGGCCGAGGCGGTCGAGCTTCCAGACGACCAGGACATCGCCTTTGCGCAGAGCCTTGAGGCACGCATCGAGGCCGGGCCTGGTGTCGCGCTTACCTGAAGCCTGATCTTCGTAGATGCCGTCGGCTGCCACGCCCGCTTCGATGAGCGCGTCTCGCTGTAGATCGAGGGATTGGCTGCCGTCGGCTTTCGAGACCCGGGCATATCCTATCAGCATGAGGCTATCTCATACGGTCGTTTGCGATGCTGTCTGTTGTGGCCTTGCATATCCGGACCCAAGTAAATCTTAATATGTATCGAAATCAAAGATACACAAACACCCTATAGAAAGCAAAAGAACTATGGCGCACCGCACCATCCTGACCGCGCGGCAACGCGCGGCGCTGTTCGACCTTCCGACAGACGAAGCCGGCATCCTCTATCACTACACGTTGTCGGATGACGACCTTGAGCACATCAATGTGCGCCGCCGCGGCCGAAACCGATTTGGCTTTGCCTTGCAGTTATGCGCCCTGCGCTATCCAGGGCGCCTGCTCGCCTCAGGCGAGGTTATTCCCCCAGAAGTAACCCGTTTCCTTGGGGCGCAGCTTGGTCTGGGATCTGATGCACTTGCCGAGTATGCCACCCGCGCCGAAACGAGGCGTGATCATCTTATCGTGTTGCGTCAGGTCTACGGCTTCAGGATGTTCTCCGGTCACCGGGCGCGGGAGCTGAAGGCCTGGCTTGCGGGTGAGGCGGAGAACGCGACCACCAACCATGATTTGGCCCGCCGATTTGTCGATGAGTGCCGCCGAACCAAGACCATCCTGCCGGGTGTATCCGTGGTCGAGCGCCTCTGCGCGGATGCGCTTGTCGCGGCGGAACGCCGGATCGACAGCGCCATCGTGGCCCGGCTGGAGGAGCCGATGAAAGTTCGCCTTGATGCCCTGCTTACAGAGATGGTCGAAGGCAAGGTCAGCCGGTTCGTCTGGCTGCGCCAATTTGAGGTAGGACAGAACTCGGCCGATTCCAGCCGCCTGCTTGATCGGCTGGAATTCCTGCAGGAGATGAAACTGTCGCCTGACATCCTCGCGGGGGTTCCTCCCCATCGGGTGAGCCGCCTACAGCGTCAGGGGGAACGCTATTTCGCTGATGGCCTGCGCGACATCAGCAGTGATCGCCGCCTGGCCATCCTCGCGGTCTGCGCGGTCGCATGGCGTGCGGCGCTTGCCGATGCAGTCATCGAGACCCACGACCGGATCGTGGGCAAGACA
>Ga0102926_1001691_pt1 | contig 12918 bp, 10 predicted proteins | sample SalPonR1_A_D2_MG_FD_78173 | JGI IMG/M metagenome (GOLD analysis project Ga0102926, IMG submission 78173) | Salt pond soil microbial communities from South San Francisco under conditions of wetland restoration - Salt Pond MetaG R1_A_D2_MG | ecosystem: Environmental > Aquatic > Marine > Intertidal...
CAACAATGAAATATGCTGATTTAATTATTCCAGAAGGGGGACATAACGAAATTGCGCTCTCTGTTCTTATCCCTTTTATTCATTCATTAACAAATGAAAATTAATTAACTCAATTTATTATTTTTATTGATATATATTTTATTTAGTATTTGATATATTTTATCAACATCTATAGGTTTTGAAAAATAACCATTCATACCAACTAAATAAAAATTATCAATATCTTTTGTATATGTATTTGCTGTCATAGCATATATTATTACATTTTTACTATAAGTATATGAATATCCTCTAATGAATTTTGTAGCTTTCACTCCATCTAAAATTGGCATTTTATAATCCATAAATATTAAATCATAATAATTATCACCTTTTTCAACAAATTTTTCAAAAGCTTGTTCTCCATTCTCCACTGTATCAACTAAAACATTTTTTGCTAAAAGAATCTTTCTTATTACAAATCTATTAATCTCATTATCTTCAGCTACTAATACTTTTAAATTATCATATTTTTTTTCATCTAATTTATTATTCGTTTTATATTTAATTAAGCCTTCATTTATTAATTTAACTAAATCTGATTTTAAAATAGGTTTTTTCAGAAAAGCATGATTAAAATTTTTATAATTCATATTATCTTGATAAGATATTAAGATAACAGTTGTAAATTTTGTATCAACTAAATTAAGGAATTCTTTGAAATTGTTTTTAAAACTGATATTACTATCATCAATTGAAATAATAATATAATCATATATAATCTTTTTATTGGTAGATTTTTTTAATTTTAATAAACCCTTTTCAATATTATTTTCTACATTACATTCTAAATTTAAATCTTTACAAATTGCAGAAAATAATTTACTAGAATATTCTTCATCAATATAAAGAATCTTTTTATTGCTTAATTTTATATTATTTTCTTTATTATTTTCTTTATTATTTTCTTCTATATATACCTTTATTTCAAAATTAGAGCCGTTATTTTTACTAGATTTCACATCAATAGTACCATTCATCATTAAAACTAATTTGTTTACTATTGAAAGACCTAAACCACTTCCACCATAAATATTTTTTATATCTGCTGAAGTTTGCTCAAACTTATTAAAAATAATATCCAATTTATCTTTACTTATACCAACTCCATTATCAATAACATTAATTGATAAAATCAAATTATTATTTTTATCTAATTCTTGTTTAATTATTAGATTAACAAATCCACCTGAATTAGTAAATTTTATTGCATTCGAGAGAAGATTTGAAATAATTTGCTTTAATCTAAAAACATCACCTTTCAAATTTTCATATATTATATTTTCACAATAGCAATTGAAATTTATACCTTTTTCTTTACTTTGAATATAGAAAAGATTATTTATGGGATAGATAATATCTTTTAAATTAAAATTTTCATTTTTTAAAACCATTTTACCATCTTCTATAGCAGAAATATCTAAAATTTCATCTACTAAGGACAATAAATATTTTGAAGAAATATCTATTTTAGATAGATATTCTCTTGTTTCATCTTTTTCTAATTTATCATTATTTAGCAAAGAGGTTAAACCAATTAATGCATTTAATGGAGTTCTCAAATCATGTGATACATTAGCTACAAATTCAGATTTAAAATTATTTTCTTTAATTGCCAATTGTTCATTATTTTTCAATTCTCTTTTCTTTGAATATAAATAAAAAAGTAAACAAGAAACAAAAACAAAACAAAAAATTATAAAATAGATAAATGGAGAAAGTGTTTTACATTTTTCTTTTAAAAGATTAGCTTGGTAATAAATATCTTCTAATGGTATACCAGTTGCAATTATCCAATTATAGGGTTCATATAATTTTGCATATGACAATTTCTCTACAATTCTATCATCTACTTTATTTTTAAAATAATATTTTTGAAGAAGTTCCCCGTTTTGAATCATCCCTTCAAGCTCTGTTAAATAAGGTTTTTTATTATTAAAATCTCTTGTATTAGTTGATAAAAAACACCCCTCAGTATTTACAAGATTTTGATGAATTCTTCTTATTGCATAATTATCTCCACCCTCATAATTAATGACTTCATTTACCCAAAAATATTGATTTTTATAAAAATCTAAGTTTCTTATTATTTCATCAAATTCAGATTTTATCTCATCATCAATTTTCTTTTTTGTTTCAGAATCTAAAGTCTTTTCATCATATTTAGAAAACTCACTTGAGCGTCTTGAATCAATTATCATTATTAAATTATTTATAGAATCTTTAATTTCTTTTTCAGCTTCTTGTTCTGCAATTATACGTAATTTTTTTTGAGTCTCTTCTATATTAAATTTATATAAAAAAACAAATACTAATCCAATTAATATGATTATTATATAAACAAAATATTCAATATTCAAATTTAATTTATTTTTACTCATCAAAAACCTTCTAAGGTAAAAAAAATATCTAAAATTTCATTATTTTTTTTACCACAATAAATTATGAATTACAAATAATAAAGCGTCAAGCAAAAAAAAACTACTATAACAAAAATTTGAAATAGTAGCTAATTTTCTATATTTTTTATTTTATAAATATTTTTTTGTATAAGCTTCTAGACCCTTTTCTAGACAAACTAAAGCCTTAGATAAATCTTCAGTATTTAAAACATATGCAATTCTTGCTTGTTTTTTTCCAATTTTAGGAGTTACATAAAAATCTTCAGCAGGCGCAATCATAACAGTTTCTTTATTATAACTAAACTCTTCTAATAGAAATATTGCAAATTTTTCAGCATCATCAACAGGTAGCTCTGCAACTAAATAAAATGCCCCTTTTGGCTTAGAAGAAAAAATTCCATCAATTTTTTTTAAGCCGTCACTTAAAAAATCTCTTCTTTTTTTATATTCTTCTTTTACATTAATAAGATAATCTTCAGATGTTTTTAATGCTGCAATCGCTGCAATTTGTTCAATATCAGGCGGACATAATCGAGCTTGAGACAACTTTAACATATTTGCTTTAAAGTCTTCATTTTTCGTAACAACTGCACCAATTCTAGAACCACACATACTATATCTTTTTGAAAAAGAATCAATGCATACTATCCTATCTTCATAATCTTTATAATTTAAAACACTAAAAAAGTCATCTTCATAACAAAATTCTCTATAAACTTCATCAACAATTAAAAATATATCATTTTTTTTACAAAGATTTAAAATACTTTTCATCTCTTCTCTAGTATAAATATAGCCTGTAGGATTGTTAGGTGAACATAATAAAATAGCACCAGTTTTTCTTGTAATCCTTTTTTCAAATTCTTCAATTGGAGGTAAAGAAAAAGAATCTTCAATCCTACTAGTAATTGGGACTAAATTCACCATTGCAGTTCTTGCAAAACTAGTTACATTAGTATAATAAGGCTCTGGTATAATTATTTCATCAAAAGGATCACATAATGTCATAAAAGCAAATTGAAGTGCTTCTGATCCACCAGTAGTAATTAATACATCATCTACATTAATATCTATATTTTGTTTTTTATAATATTCAACAACACCTTCGCGTAATTCTAACAATCCTTCACTAGGACCATATGGAATATTAGGTTTTGAGAAATTTCTAATTGCAGCTAAAGCTTCAGGAGGTGTTTTTATATCAGGCTGACCAATATTTAAAAAATGAACTTTTATTCCTTTATTCGCGGCGGCCACAGCATATGGGGATAATCTTCTAATTGGCGAACATTTAAATCCAGATATTCTGTGTGACATTTGCATAAAGGGCTCCTTTATATTTTTTTTATTTAAAATTTGTTTAGTTTTTGCACTATATAATAAATAATTATAAAACTCAATAATAAAATAATTTTACAATAGTAAAAGGCTCAAATTATTTGAGCCTTTTACTTAAATTTTATTTATTTCTTTTCTTTTTTCTTTTTTTTCTCATTAAAAGATCCAGAAGATTGCTGAGAATCAATTAGCTTTTGAATAAATCTTCTATTATCTAATAACGGACTTATTGATCTACCGTGATGAAGTCTACTTATAGTTCTTGCAAAAAGTTCTGATATATCAGCTTGAACAAACCATGGTTTATCTAATAAATCATGACCATGAGTTACTGAATTAGTACCAATTATTCTATAAAAAACACCTTCTTTATATGCTTTATCGAAATTTTCTATACCACCACCATTGAAAAAAGGAAGCGAAATCATACATATAATTTGTTTTGCTCCCTTATTCATTAATTCTCTCATAGCAGTAATCATAGTACCACCTGTAGCAATCATATCATCGGCCATTAAAACAGTTTTGCCTTTAACGTCCCCTAATAAATTAATATTTTTTATATTAGTATGATTTGCATCGGTACTTACAATTGAATAATCCCGCTCTTTATATAATACAGCTAATGGTCGATGTAGAGATTGTGCATAAAATTTATTTCTTGAAATAGCTCCAGTATCAGGAGAAACAACTACAATATCAGGATCATTTAAATCAACTAATCTACTAAGTGCAATTAATGTTTGATAGGACCCATGAAGGTTTTCAAGATGAGTTTTCATAAAACTGTTTTCGATTTCTCTAGAGTGAATATCTAATGTAATAATTCTCTCTACATCAAGCATATCACATATGTGAGAAAACAGACTTGCAGTCAAAGCTTCACGACTAGTTTTTTTATGTTGCCTAGAATATGGATAAGTAGGTAATACTAAAGTAATAGATTCAGCCCCAGCTAATTTTATTGCATGAACTGCGGTCAATAAGAACATTATATGATCATTTACACTAAGTCTTACTGGTTCATTTGAACCATTAATTTTTATAGGCTCCATATTAGAAACGTCATATATAAAAAAGACTCTAAGACCTCTTATAGGATCTAAGATTTCAGCCTTCTCTTCTCCATTAGCAAATCTTGTATACTTAGCTCTAATTGTGAAATCCGGACACTGAAATTGTGACGGACACTTTCTTCTAGGAATTCTCTTACTATTCATATCATCAATTAAGGTGACCATCTGTAAGATTTCTTCCTCACTCATATCATGCCGTTTAGCAAGCGCGCTTGATAACTTTGTATAACGTTCTTTATACAGGCGACGCAAATGCTTAACGACCTTGCTTGTAAAATATTCACTACCCGGGCCAGCAATAACACCGAGTTTATGGGGTTTAATGATGCTCATAAGTGTAGGATACAATAAATAATAATAATATTTCAATTACAAATATTAATAATTTTTACAATATTTTTTATATTATAATACCAAATTTCTTATTATTGAAAAAAACATATATACATCTGTTTTCAAACAAACAATAAAAGAGTCTATAAAAAAAGCATCCAAATCATTATAATATAGATGCTTATATATTTTTATTATTTATTTATAAATTTACAACTTCAATATCTAAATTACAAAGGCCTTTATAAGAATCTTTATATTTTTCAATAATTGAATCATTTTTTCTAATCAAAGAATTAACTTCTTCTAAATTTTCTTCTATACAAAGATTATTTGTCGTCCCTATACTATTTCTATTTTTTATAGTCTCATATGGATTATATTTTTTTACTGCATCAAGATTTAAACCTACATTTTTATAAGTATCTCTAAAGTTTTCACCTTTTTTTACTCTTTCTAATACTTCATCAGTAGCATATAAATCACTAACACAAGCATTTGCTAAATTCTCACTATTAACTTCAACTTTACTTATCATTTTATTCATAATAGCTACTAAAGACCAAGTAGCTTTTGCACCAACTAATAAAGGCTCTTTTGTATCTTGAAAATCTCTATTATACCCAGAAGGTAAAGATCTAATTATAGATTTTATTCTAAAGGAAGTACTACTTACTACAGCAGATCTGCTTCTTGCTAATTCTAAACCATCAGGGTTCTTTTTTTGTGGCATAATAGAACTTCCTGTACATAATTCTTTTGGAAGAGAAAAATATCCAAATTCAGGCAAAGTAAATAAAATTAAATCTTGAGCTAATTTACTGCAAGTAAGAGATATATAATCACATAAATCTAATAACATTGCTTCAAATTTACCTCTTGAATTGTTTGAATATAAAACATTCTTTTGAACTTTTGAAAATCCCATCTGATAAGCGCTAAATTCTCTATCTAAATCTAAAGGTACTCCATATGAAGCAGCAGAGCCCAAGGGAGATTGATCTAAAACTTTTAAAAAATCATCAACTCGATTAGATTCATCAATAAATTCTTCTGCAAAAGATGATGCCCAAAGTCCTACTGAAGATGGCATAGCAATTTGCATATGAGTCCTACCCGGCATAGGTATATCTTTATATTTATCTGCAAAGATTAGCATTTCTTTTGCCAATTTTGCACTTTCATTTGATAATTTTAATGCAAACTCTCTCATCCATAACCTTAATGCAGTTTGAACTTGATCATTTCTACTTCTTCCTGTATGTATTTTCTTTCCAACATCACCAAAATTAAGTGTTAAATAACTCTCTATAGCTGTATGACAATCTTCATTTTCTTTAGTTATTTCAAAATTATCATTTTCTTTTAATTCAATTATTTCTCTCAAACCTTTTTCTAAAGATTTTAACTCATTATCACTTAAGATATCTATTTTATTTAAACCTCTAGCATGAGCGATAGAAGCTAATGCATCACTTATTACTAAATCTTGATCTAATATATAATCATTTGAAACTGTAAAATCTTCCATTAAGGAATCTAAAGAATATTCTTTTTGCCACAACTTTTTCATAATCAATCCTTCATTTTTTATTTGATTTTAAAGATTTTTTATTTTTGGGGCAATATGAAAAAATTCTTTATATCATAATATATGAAAAAAAAGAAATATTTATACATTATCGCCTCAGTTTTTATACTTTTAATTGTCTCTTGTGAATCTAAAATTATTAAAACTTTTAATTTATTAGAAAATCTTGATTCAATTCCTCCTAAGTTGAAATATATTGAAAGCAATAGTCCATATTCTATTGAAATAGAATTTGATGAGAGATTAAATTTAAAAGAAAAAACACATCTAATAATCGATAATAAAGAAAAAACTAATTATAAAGTAAATAAAAATAAAATTACATATTACCAAAATGAAAAAATGATTCCAGGAGAAAAACATTATATAAAATTAAAAGTTGAAGATCTAAATGGAAATTCCACATTTATTGAATCTTTTGTTTTTACAAAAAATACAGATATGGCTGATATCTTAATTAGTGAAGTATCAACAAAAGGGACCTCAAAAAATTGTGATAAAGTTGAAATTGTAGTTACAAAAAGTGGATCTTTAGCTGGTATTGTTGTATCAGATGGATTTAATAATAATTATAATGATAGGTGTGTTCTTCCTGATGTTTATGCAAATGAGGGAGATTTTTATGTTATTTCATTTAAAAATCAAGAAGATGATGATATGTTTATTAGTGAAAATAAAAAAGGGTTAAGTTCAAATAATGGATGTGTTTTATTACTTGATAGTCCATCTTACAATGCAAAAGTTATTGATTGTATAATCTATTCAAATAAAAAAAGTGAAAATTGTGAAGGTTTTGCAAGTGAAAAAACACTTGAAACGGCAAAGAGCTTATCCAATATTGGACTTTGGGAAAAGGCTTATCCTTTATCTGAGACAGCTATTAATTCAACATATGAAACTTCAACACGAACTATAAATCGCAAATATATAAAAGATTATTTTTTCATTGATAGTAATTCAAATAATGATTTTTATATAACTGTTACTAGAGGGGATACATTTGGATATATAAATACTAAAGATGAATACTTAATTGATTAAATCATATTCAATATCAAAATCATCACTATGAATAATTGAATTATCCTCTAACATAAAAAAGCCATAATAACCTTCAAAGTTATCTAGTAAATCTAAAGCCTTTTGAGAACCTAACAAAAAACATGTTGTTGATAAGCTATCACAAATTAAAGAATTTTCACCAATTATTGTTGAACTTTTTATATCACTTTGACTTGGATATAAAGTGTCAGGATCTAAAATATGGTGATACTTTATTCCATCTTTATAAAAAAACCTTTCATAAGTACCTGATGTAACTATTGAAATATCACTAACCTTTAGTGTAGAAAAAATTTCATTTTCAACATCTGGATCTTGAAGACCAATAATCCATGAAGTGTTTTTATTTTTTTCACCAATAACTACTATATTTCCACCTAAATTAATTATCGCATTATTTACTTTTTGAGATTTCAAATAAGAAACTAATTTATCAGCAGCATAGCCTTTTCCTAAAGCTCCTAAATCAATTTCCATATTTATTGGAATTTCTATGATTAAATTTTTTTCATCAAGTTTTATCTCATTATAATTAATATTTACACTCTCTAGCTCAGCCTTATTTGGAACTCTAGGATTAGCGCCCCCTATATCCCAAAGAGAGACTACAAGTCCCATTGCAATATTAAATTTACCATCACTTTTTTTTGCTAAGTCAATTGAATATTTAAATAAATCAAAAACTTCTTGATTCACTTTAATCTTTTTTTCTTTATTTAAGGTACTTATTAAACTTGATTCTTTTGTCCTACTCAGTTCACTCTCTACATCACTCAATATTTTAAAACAGTTATCAAAAATATCATCAGATACATTTTCACTCATTTTAATAGAACAAACAGTTCCTAAAGCTATTTGATTTTCAGATTTATAAGAAATCTCTTTATCTTTTTTGCATGAAGTAAAACAAATTAAGATTATTAAGGTAATTAAGATTATTTTTTTATGGATAAACATGAACTCATGTTTATCAAAAAATTAAAAATTGTCAATAATAATGCACCATTGATAATAAATGATGCATTATACATATAATTAAAAAGTTGGAGTTATATTTATCCCAAGAGAAGCTTCTATCTCTCCTTTTTTATCCTCTTTTTCATCACAACCATTTTTTACTACATTACTACTAAATTCCACATTTTCTGCTTTAATATATACTTTTGATTTTTTACTACCATCTTGATTTTCCCATCTTCTTTGTTTTAGAGCTCCTTTAACTCGAATCTTACACCCCTTTTTTAAATATTGATTGCAAGCCCTAGCTGCATTATTCCACACCTCTATTTCAAAAAATCCCACTTCTTGAACATACGATGAATCTTTACTTTTGTAAGATGAATTAGCTGCAATGGTTAAAGTACAAACACAATTATTATTTTTAAAATCTCGAATAATTGGATCTTTAGTTAATCTACCTTCAACTACAATAAAATTAAAATCATCAAATCTACTCATAAAACCTCCTAAAGTTTTAACTTTTAGATATTTTTAATATTAGTATTGCGTTTTTTATAGTTTTGCCCTTTTATTTTTTGAAATTGTTGTTTATAAAAATAAAAGAAGAAGAAATAGGAGAAAAAAATAATGAGTAAATTAGCTGTATTATCTTTAGGTGGATCAATTATTGCTCCGGATAAAGTAGATATTGAGTTTCTAAGCAATTTCAACAAAGCAATAAGAAATTATTTAAATGAAGACAAAACTAATAAATTAATATTAGTATGTGGTGGTGGAGCTCCTGCTAGAGTTTACCAAAATGCATATAGAGAAATAATAAAAGATGCTGATAATAATATTCAAGATTGGATTGGCATTAAGGCAACTCATTTAAATGCACAACTTGTATATTCTATTTTTCAAGATTTATGTAGCGATGAAGTTATAACAGATCCAAGGGCCGATATTAAATTTAGCAATCAGATTTTAGTTGCTGCAGGATGGAAGCCAGGATTTTCAACAGATACAGATGCAATTTATCTATCAAAAAGATTTGGTGGCAAATTAATTGTTAATTTATCAAACATTGCAAAAGTATATACAGCTGATCCTAAAATAGATAAAAATGCTAAACCATTAGATAACATAAGCTGGGAGGATTTTAGAAAAATGGTTGGTAATGAATGGATTCCTGGTAAAAACTGTCCATTTGATCCTATAGCAAGTAAAGGTGCTCAAGAAGAACAAATGAAAGTTATATGTGCTGATGGACGAAATATAGATAATACTCTTAAAATATTAAGAGAAGAAAAATTCTTTGGAACAACTATAGGCTAAGTTGTAAAAACAAGTTCATATGTTAGAGCTAAAGTTTTATCAATATAGTTTTGTTCAGTTTCACCAACTAAAACAAAACCTAAACTTTCAATTAACTTTTGCATATGAATGTTTTTAACATGGGTGTCGATTCTTACATTGACACCTTTTTCTTTTGCCATATCAATGGCCATTTGTATAAGATATTTTCCTAAATTTGAACGTTTTGAGACAATCCTATGTACAGATATATATTCTCCTTCACTCCAAAAATTATATTTTTCATATATATCATCTTTTATTTCTTGAATTGCAATCATTCCAACTAATTCATCTTTATCATGGACAACATATAATTGTTGTAATTTAACATCATTATATAATATTTCAATCTCAGGATAACCACATGACCATTGTGGATTATTTCTAGAAAGCATTAATTCATTTGCAAAATCAGCTAATTTTCTACACTCAACAACATCATCTTTTTTAGCTTTTCTTATATTATATTCCATAATTCTCTCTCCTATTTTTAATTTTTATAAAATATTTTAGTGGATCACAAAAATTAGAGGGAAAGGGTTTATCTAATTTAAAATCAGGAACCCAATCAACGTTATCACTTCTTTCTTGCACAAAACCATCTTCAATATTTAATTTATTTAAATATTCTATTAATTGATTATACTCAAAATCATTTACTTTCTCAAAATGTTTTATATTTTTTGGATCAAAAAATTGAACCATAAGAGATAAATAACAACTATTTTTTAAATATTTTGAATAATATTCTAAAACTTTATAAGTTGCATCAAGTTCTTTAGGAAAAACAAGATGTCTAACTAATACCCCCTTTGGAGTGGTAACTTCATCAAAAAATTCAAATTTAGGATGTTGTTTTATAAGATAATCAAAAACAGATTCAATTTCATCTACATATTTTTTCCTACCACAGAATTCTTTAGCTACACTCTCATCTAAAGTCTTAAAATCTATAAGATATAAATCTATATATTTATCAATCAATTTTAAAGCATCAACATTCTCATAACCACTTGTGTTATAAACTATTGGAATATTTAAGCCATTTTCTTTAGCTATTTTTATTGCTTTTACAATTGATGGTATAAAATGTGTCGGTGTTACTAAATTTATATTATTTGCACTCATCTTTTCTAATTCAAGCATCATTTTAGCTAGCTCATTTATTGATACTTTGATTCCAACATTTCCATCTCGTGTATTTAAGCCTCCACTAATTTGGAACTTTTGACAATATTTACAATGCAAAGGACATCCAGAGAAGAAAATCATTCCAGATCCAGCTCTTCCACTAATGGGAGGTTCTTCCCCACGATGTAATCCACTAAAAGCAACTCTTACAACATCACTTTCATTACATATACCTAATTGGTTATTACGTCTATTAACTTTACACCTATTTGGGCATAATTCACATTCAATATAGTTATCTAATATATCCAATTCATTATTTTTTTTATCCATAAACAAATAAATATCCTAATATTTTGATTTTTTCTACTATTTTATAATACTCTTTTTATATTTTTTATTATATTTAGTAATGATTTAACAATTCAATTGTTTCATATAATATAATAAATAGCAGGAGAAAAAATGCTTTTACCCTACAAAAAAAAAGAAGAATTCAAAGAAGAGAGATATATATTATGCATTGATGGAGGAGGAATGAGAGGGATAGTCCCAGCTCATATTATCGCCAAAATTGATGAATCTTTAAAAGATAGAAATGAAGAAAAACCCTTTTATTCATTTTTTGATTTGATAGCAGGAACTTCAACAGGAGGTCTTATAGCTTTAGGACTAACTACATCTCCTTTAATATCAAATTTAAAAAAAGAAAGTGGTGACGATTATTTAAAAACATATGAAACCATACCATTATCTTTTATTGATAAAATAATTAAGAAAAAGAAATTAGAAAAAAAAGATCCTAAGTTAATTACTAAAGGAAGTGAATGCTCATCTTTAATTAATTTTTATAAAAATGATGGAAAGAAAATTTTTCACTCAGAATCTAGATTTTTTGGAACACTATTAAAAGATAAATACGATAGTAAATATATTGAAAATTTTCTATATGATACTTTTAAAAATGCAAAAATGAATCAATCTCTTGTTCCTACTATGGTGATATCTTATGATGCAGCAAAAGGAGAACCTTATATTTTTAATAGTTGGGATGATAATGATTACTATGTAAGAGAAGCAGCTAGAGCAACAAGTGCAGCTCCAACCTATTTTTCACCATCTGTTTATTATGATAAAAAAAATGATATAAAACGATACTTAATTGATGGTGGCATTATTGCAAACAACCCAGTATTATTGGCATACACTGAAGCTAGAAAAATGTATCCTAATTGTAAAAAATTTCATATTCTCTCTTTATCAACTGCAAGTAATGATTATTCAATGCAAGGGCTAGATATTAGTGGAGGATTAATGGGATGGATTGATCCATCAAAAGGCGCACCTATTCAAAAATTAGCTTCAACAGCTCAAATGCAGTTATCTTCTTATGTTGCAAATAGCTTAAGTGATGCTGATTTTGTTCGTATTCACTATAGTTTAAAAGGCGATTCTTTCAAATTAGATGATACTTCAAATTATGCTATAAATACTCTTTTAGATAGTGCTGAACAGCTTTACAAAAATGAAAAAGACAAAATAAATACCTTTTTAGATAAATTGTTAATAAGAGAAGACTTTTCTCATGTAATAGATATAAATAATTTGAAAGATCAAAATGAAAAAATAATAGAAAGTGAGTCCATAG
>Ga0102926_1001692_pt1 | contig 12914 bp, 8 predicted proteins | sample SalPonR1_A_D2_MG_FD_78173 | JGI IMG/M metagenome (GOLD analysis project Ga0102926, IMG submission 78173) | Salt pond soil microbial communities from South San Francisco under conditions of wetland restoration - Salt Pond MetaG R1_A_D2_MG | ecosystem: Environmental > Aquatic > Marine > Intertidal...
TGAAATAAAAGCTGGTATTGGTATATATAAATCACCTAAACTATATGGAGCCTTTCCAACAGATGCTTATTCTCATACTCCTAAAAATGCTGGAGTTAAACAACCTGGTATGACAGGTCAGGTAAAAGAAGATGTAATATCTAGAATGGGGGAATTAGGTATACGTGTTGATAATGGAGAGATTTTATTTGATACAAGCCTTATTAATAAAAATGAATTCTTAGATAAAGAAAAAACATTTACATATCTTTCAACAGAAGGGGATGAAAAAAAGCTTTTATTGAAAAAAAATCAACTTGGTTTTACATTGTGTCAAATCCCAATAGTTTATAATTTAAATAATAAAAATAAGATAATAGTTACTTATAATAGTAAAAAAACATTAGAAATAGATGGTAATTTATTAGATAAAGATACAAGCAATAAAATTTTCAATCGTAGTGGAGAAATTGATTTTATTCAGGTTGATATTTAATTATATATTATTATATAAATATTAATGAGTAAAAAAAATTGATTTAATCAAAGGGAAAAAAGTTGAGAGTCGTTCAAAATAGCAATAATATCATTCGAGTTCTAAAGTTAATATGGTTAAATCCAGGAATTAGTAGGATTGAAGTATCTAAGCAGATTGGACTTGATAGATCTACAATAACTGTTGTAGTAAACAGACTTAGTGATTTAGGTTTAATTGAAGAAATAATTGATTCAAAATCACCCTCTAAAATAGGTCGTACTCCGATAGGATTAAAAATATGTGATAAAACTGGTATATTGTTGGGGCTTGAGATTAGAACTGATTATTTCGTTGCTGTTCTTGTTGGATTAAATGGTGATATAATTGATACTATAAAGGGCGAAGTAAAAGAAAGTAGTAGTTTTTTTAATACATTTTCAAAAATATATAAACGTGTATCAATAGAAATTGAAAAGACTAATTTCCCTCTCCTTGCTATTGGTGTTGCAACCTCTGGTATTATTAATACTTATGAGGGAATTATTCTAGGTTCAAATCCTTTTGGTATTCATGAGCCTGAAAATTTTTATGATGAAGTAAAGAAAATTGTTGATGTACCAATTTTTATAGAAAATGATGCAAATTGTGGTTGTTGGAATGAACTATCTACTAGCAGAGATTCTCGTGATCAAGATTTTCTCTTTATTCTTGGAGAGTTTAGACAAGCTAGGTTTTTAGGAGATAAAACTCACTTATTAGCTATTGGAATTGGAACTGTAATAGATAAAAATGTTCATTACGGGAAAGGCTTTTCAGCAGGTGAATATAAAAGTCCACAATATATTTCAGGTAATAAAACTCAATTCTCTATAAGTGATGATGAGCTTTCTTTAATAAAAACAGATAGAGCTATTTTTAATAGAATAAAAGATGAATTAGCTAGAGATATGGCATTTCTTGTTAATATGTTAAATTTAACTCAGATAATTTTAGGTGGAGATTTAGTAAAATATATAGATGAATTTGAACCTTGTTTGAAAGCTGAAATTCAAAGAAATAGTTCTTATAAAGAAGATAAAAATAATTTTAAGATTAAAGCTGCTCCTCTTGGTATAGAATCTATAGCTTTTGGTGCTGCATCTATGATTCGAGAACATCTCTTTTTAACATATGAAAATGATTTTGAAAATCCATGGTTTCAAAAAGTTGGTATTAAACTATTAAATAGTTTTTCTCATACAATTAGAAATTATGATTATAATGAAAGATAAAGTCTATATAATATTGATATATAATAACTAAAGCTATTAGTTAGACTTTTTTGGTGATCATATATTTTGATCTAAAAGATTTTTGATACTCTTGATGCAATACCAGTAATTTTTTCTATCATTATTAATCGCATTGTTTCTTTTTCCTTCAATATAATCTAATGATTCAAGCCAATCATTAGTATAAGTTCCTTCATCTAAATACTTTGAAAATAATTGAACTAAACCTTTGTTTTTTAATTTTATTTCATTAAGCAATGTGTTCTTTAGTTTTTCATAATATGGAAAGGTGAATTTATTTGATATGTTATTATAATCTAAATTGAATTCTTTAGTATATTTTATAGTATCTTTTAACAGAGAGTCTTTTTCAACAGTATTTCCTAGATAAAAATAAAAAAGACTTGATAGAGGCTTTCCTTCAACTTTTCTTAATATTCTTCCAAGCCTTTGAATCCTTTGTCTTTCTTGTGAATTTCCTGAGAGAATAATACCAATATCGGAAGATGGAATATTCAATCCTTCATCTAATGCTTTGCAAGTTATTAGTATATTTGATTGTCCTAGTCTATAGGATTCAAGAGATACTTGTTTTTCATTATCATCCATTTTGCTATGATATTTAGAGGTTTTTCCTCTATATTTTTTATTTAATATTGAATATAGAGCATTTGTTTGAGTAATTCGTTCTGTAAAAATTATTATTTTTTTATTTTTATATAAAAGATCTATTAAACTTGTAATTGCATTAAGCCTTGATTGAGCATTGTATATAATATTTTGTCTTTCTCTCATTTTTTGTAATATTGATAGTGCAATTTTTGCTATATCATCATCTTCAACTCTAATTATTTTTTTTAATGATATTAAAAATTGTTCTAGTTTCATATTTTTTATTTTAAGTTCAGGGCATTTGTGATAAAGAATTTTTATTAATTTTGACAGTTGTTTTGAAACATTATCATAATCTTGGGATTCTTCAAATGTAAACTTAAGTTTAATATTATATAAAACACATTCATTAATGATTTTATCTTCCATAGCTTTTGAAATAGAGTAATTATAAAATATTGGTCCAATTGTTTTTTCAATAGTATTTTTTGATGTTGGTGTTTTAGGGGTAGCTGAGAGACCTAAACTAAAATATTTTTTGTGGTTATATTGTTTTGTATTAAGAAATTCAAATATTTTTGAATTTTCTTCGCTAGAATAATGGTGGCATTCATCTAAAATTAATAGATGAGAATAGCCATCATTTTGTTCTTTTAAAATAGTTTTGGCTAAATTATATCTAGCTGAATTTATTACATAAATCATAAAAAGACGAGAAGAAAGGCATTTTTCTTTTCCATAGTAACAACCAATATCCTTTTTATTAATTTTAAAATCGTTAATTAAACAACTTTTCCATTGATGGACTAGAAAAGTTTTAGGGACTAATATTTTAATTTTTAAATATGATTTTTCTTGTTGTAGCATTTTTGCGCCATATATTGCCATAAAGGTTTTTCCACCCCCAGTAGCAACTTGTGCTATTCCTCTACAATTTGAGTTAAACCATTTATTGATGCATTCTTTTTGCCATTCGTATAGCTCAATTTTTCTCATATAATATTTCCATAGGTTGTCAACATTATATGGGGTGTTAAATTATTTGTATAGTAATTAAATAATGTAAAGATATAATCAAAATTTTGCTTAGTTATTTCTAAAATAGACTAGATTTAGTTGTTAATTTTAATTACTTTACTCTATTAAGATATTGGTATAATATTTTATATGATTATTATATTTAATTATGATTAAATCTGATACAAATAATTGTATTTGTGATAAAATTATATTTGAATTAGTTAAAAAGAGTTACCTTTTATTGATAAATCTTAGAAGGTCTATAATGATAATAAAAAGGAGAATAAATTTATGAATTATGAAGATTTTTATCAAGAATATATGTTGATTGAAAAAAATATTAAAGATAGTATAAAAACTTTTAATCGTTTTCAAAGAACTTTAACAAAGCATATGGGTCAAGGTGAAATAAAACTTGCAGCACAAGATCTTGAAAATATAAAAAATAATAATATTGCTATTGAAGAATCAACTAAACAATTAGAAAATTTAATAGAATCTTTTAATGCACAAGATTATATTGAAAGTGGTGAGTGGACCAATCAGATGTTAGAATATGGGAAACAAGCTAAGATTGATATTCAAGGATCTTTTCCTATATATGAAATGTTTCCTTTTAAAGTTCGAGTTGATAGTGAAAATCAAGATATTTATATTGATAGAAAAAAAGCTTCATATTTAAGACCATCCTTTTTCATTGATAAAATAGCTACTATGCAAGCTAAACTTAATAAAGCCTCTTTTAATGCTGTTAAGTTTGCAACAGAATTAGCAAATTGTTATGATCGTTATCTAATTATTAAGGGTAAAAATTCAGAGGCAGATGTTTATTTATTAGATTTGTATAAGCTTCTAGTTCCAATGGGAAGATTTAAAACTGATTATAATAAACAAGCTTTTGCTTTCGATATTGCAAGACTCAGAAGAGCTGGAGAAATTATGCTTAAAGATGGTAGAAAAGTACAATTAGGATTTAGCAGAAATGAGAAAAAAGCGATTAGGGTTTTGAATGATTCTGGTCTTGAAGAATTTTTTTCAACAATAATGTTCTATAAATAAAAGAGAACTATTATCGTTATTTCAAGTGTATAGAGGTGGTTCTGAAAATGGGAAATGATAAAAGCTATAAGGCAAAAGATGATCTTTTTAATCAAAACAATTCTACTATTGATAGTGGAGTTGGATTTATAAATGATTTTTGGGAAAAGCATTATTTAAAAGAGTATATAAAAGCCGGTGGAAGTAAAATTAAATTTGTTACAGGAAATAAAGGTAGTGGAAAATCTTATTTAATGAACCATTATAGTGATGTTGCAAAACAACATGATTATCTAATTGTATCTTTTTCTGCGAGAGATATATGGTTAAATGATTTTAAATTTATTTTTTTAGAAATACTAAGACAGTGTAATTTAAATGATCTAATGGAAAAATGTGCAAAAAAAATTATTTTAGAATTAGGATATGACTATAATCAAATAAAAAAAGGGGAGCGTTTTGTTGATTATCTTGCTGCATTAAATAAGAATGATGCAATTGAAAGAGGTGAAATTAGAAATCAACTTAGAATTATGTTTAAAGATAATCCTAAAATGGATATAAACTTTGCAATTGCATGCTCTCTGCTTTGTGGAGGCGTATTAGGTCATCCAATTCTTGAAGATTCTAATAAAGAATTAATTTTTAAATGGCTAAATAATGAAAAAGGCTTTCGAATAACATCTTTAAGACCTTTAGGAATGTCGCCTTCAAGGATAACTAAATTTAATGCTAGAACAATGTTACAATCTCTTTGTGAGTTAGTAATGGTAAGTGGATATAGTGGACTTATTGTTAATATTGATGATTTAGAAGTTCTAATTGATCGCTCTAGTTTAGCTCCTTTGCATTATACAAAAATGAAAAGAGAAGATACTTATGAAAGTATTAGAGAATTAATTGATGATATTGATAATTTTAAACATATAATGTTTCTTTTTGGGTGCTCTAAAGAATTTATTGAAAATGAAAAAATGGGAATGAAATCTTATCAAGCTCTTTGGATGAGAATACAAAATGAAGTATGGAATGATAAAATAAATAAATTTGCCGATATAATAGATATGAATGATGTTGCTAGACAAGTATATACCCCTGAAGTATTAGTAAATATGTCAAAACATTTTTCAAATCAAATAATAAATAAAGAGATAGAACCCAAAATTATAGATACCGTTTTTGCAAATAAATTAATTGAACAATCGAAGCTTGGTGGAATTTCAATTCCGATTCTTGTTAAAAATGCTACATTGGGTATTACAGATTTGGAGGAAAATTAAATGGATTTTGATTTTGATGCAAGACATATTATTGAAGCTTTGCGCTCTGGAATTCCTTCAAAAACTGTAGGTAAATGTTTTAATGATTCCCGTGCAGATTTACTAAATAAATTAGAAAAAGAAATGGATGATGTTTGTGAATCCAATAAATCTAATTCGAAAATAATAAGTGGAAGATATGGGGAAGGAAAGACTCATTTGCTAAATACTGTATTTAATATTGCAAGTGCAAATAATATGGTCGTTTCAATGATATCTTTAAGTAAAGAAACACCATTTAATAAGTTGTATTTAATCTATCAAAAATTGGTTAATAATACTTATCTTCCAAATCGTGAACAATCAGGATTTATTCAAGAATTAGAAAAATTAACTTTAAATTCGAAAATAACAAGTGATTTATTACTTTATTGTTTATCTGAATTAGATAGAGATAAATTATATTATGTTTTAAAAGCTTTTGTTTCTAGTGATAGTTTAGAAGAAAAATATTTACTTCAAGCTGATTTAGAGGGAGATGTTATACCTAATTCAAAAGTTAAACAAATTTATAAGAGAATTTTTAATGAAAAAATTAAATTTAAAGAGAACTTTTATAAAACACGTCATTTTGAAGATTATTTCTATTTTCTAAGTAAGCTTTTTAAAGAATTAGGTTATAATGGATGGGTTATTCTCTTTGATGAGAGTGAACTTGTTGGGCGTTTAGGCAGAAAAACAAGATTATATTCTTATAGACAAATGGGGAAATTTTTGTTTCCAGAATCAAAACTAGAATCAACTTATACTATTTTCGCAATTACTTCTTCTTATGCAGCTGATGTAATTGATTCTAAAAAAGAATATGAAGGTATTGATAAATATTTTTATGACAACAAAGAACCTTTTATAAAAGTATTAGAGGCTATAGAATCGGCTGAACAATTAAAAACCCTAACATCAAAAGAGATATATGATGTATTAGAAAAAATAATATTTTATCATGGAAAAGCTTATAATTGGAAACCCGAAGTAGATGTAAGAGAAATTTTAGATAAAAGTAATTCTAGTGGATATTTACTTAGATCAAAAATTAGAGTTGCAATTGAATATTTAGATAATTTATATATTTACAGTGATTTTGGCAATGTAACTATCTCTGATTTAACTGATACTAATTTAGATACTACAATTTATGATATTGAAGAAGAGTTAAACAATTAGAGAAAGTTTTATTTTGTTAAATTCTATTTAATTTAAAAAAGAGAGAGTAATTTTTAAACTCCCTCTTTTTTTTATAACACAATATTACTTTTTAAGTCAGACATCTTTTTTCTAAACTAATATGTAATAGTTTTCTCATTGTAACTAAACCAACAATATCATCACTTTTATTTTTTATTATAAGAATTGATGAATTTAGTTTTTGCATTTTTCTTAAAGCATCAAAATTATTACAGCTTTGAGGAATTACAATGTTTATTTTATCAATATAGTTATTAATAGTTTGATCTGATGGACAATTAGTTTTATATATGTTTTCATATCTAATCTTTCCAATTACAGTTTTGCCTTTATCAATAACAGGGAGAACACTTAAATCATTTTTTTGCATTTTTTCTATAGCATCTGTAATTTTATCATCTGATTTTAGAGAAACAAAATTCTTTTTATATACTTCTAAAACAGAAGAGGTTGAAAAACTAGATATTCGCTTATCAAATTCTATATGAATACCACGTCTTGTTAATTTTTTAGTATACATTGTATCAGGAATAAGAAGTTGCGCAATTAAAAAAGATATTACTGAACAAAGCATTACAGGTAACATGATTTCATAGTTTCTTGTCATCTCAAATAGCATTATTATTGCTGTAATAACACCACCTGTAACCCCAGATACAACTCCTACCATTCCAACTAAGGCATAAGCAGCTATAGATCCTGTCGATATAGGAAGTATTAAGTTTACAATAAAGCCAACACAAGCACCTAGTGCAGCTCCGAGAAATAGAGATGGAGCAAAAATGCCTCCAGATCCTCCACAGCTTAAGGTAAGAGCATTTGCTACTATTTTTAATATAAGCATGAATAACAATAGCGCTAAAGATTCAACTTTATTTGCTAAAACAAAATCCATAAATTCATAACCAACCCCAAAGATATAATAGTTATTAAAAAAGTTTAAAGATATTAATCCAATAATTCCTATTAAAAGTCCTCCAATAATTGATTTGATATGTGAATTAATCTTAATTTTATCAACAAAATCTTCAAATCCATAAACACTTTTTATAAAAAGGACTGAAATAAAACCAGCTAAAATTCCTAATATAATGTGGAAAAATAATTCGTATGAAGAAATCATAGCATATGTGGGAATTACAAATGCTGGAGTAGTTCCGAGAAAGATAGATGATATATAAGTTGAAACAATAGAACTTATAACAATTGGCATAATAGTCATAATACTATATTCAGTTAATATTAACTCTAGTGCAAAGATTACCCCTCCAATTGGAGCATTAAATGTTGCCCCAATACCACCAGCAGCTCCAGCTCCTACTAATATTATAGTTTCTCTTTTAGATAATTTTAATAATTGAGCTAAGGAAGATCCAAAGCTTGATCCAATTTGTACAATAGGTCCCTCACGTCCTACAGAACCTCCTCCTCCAATAGTTATAGCTGATGCAAATATTTTAACAAGAGCAACTACAGGTCTAATTTTACCACCATTGTTTGAAACTGCTTCCATAACTTCAGGAACTCCATGACCCTTAGCTTCAGGTGCCCATTTTTCAGTTATAAAGTTTGCTATAACAAGTCCTATTGCTGGTACTAATACTACCCAATTACCCCATTTAGAAATATTAGAAATAGTTCCAATTGCTTGAAAAGAGATTGTTCCATGAAAGAATATGTTGTAAAAGAAATTAATAAGATATCTAAATCCAACAGATCCAACTCCTGCAATAATACCAACAGATATACATAATAAACTGATATATGCAGTTCGATTAATTTGTGTTTGTCTCCACTCTTTTAGTTGAGAATAAACATTTTCTTCATGATGTGTCATCGATTTTGACATTCTAAAATTACTCCTTGTGTGTGATTAAAGTATTTTGAAATTTTAGTTAATATTAAACTTGTAAAAACCACTGAATATTTATAATTTTAAAGTTTGAAAAATTATAATAACTCAATGGTATAAAATTACGATAATATATTTATATATAAATAACTACCATTATAATCTATTTTTATTAAATTGTTTTTTAAAAAAATTAAAGAATACCTAAAATAATTTATATATTTTAAAATAATATATTTTGATGTAAAGTGAAATAATTACAAATATACTCTCAACAAAGTTTAGTAATTTAGGTTTATCAAGATTTAAATAAAGTGCTTATTTTTAATACCAAGAATAGATTTTAACTCTATTTGTTCTTAAATACACATTTTATTAATTATATGTATAAAATATAATTTTATGAGATTGATATTTTTTATAAGAGATAATTTTTTTATTAATAATTTTTTTTTAAAAGAATGAACTTAATAAATTCTTGTAAAAGAATAAATTATTTAGAAATTCGAATTGATTTAATGTGATGTATTTATACTAATTTGTTAAATTAAATTCAAACTTGTCTAATATTAATAAGGCAAATATTAATTAGTTATAGTATTATTTTGAATTAAGGGGAAAAATGTGAAAAAGATAAAAAAACTAAATATAATAAATATTATACTAATATTGATTTCAACTTTTATATTGATTTGGATTATTAACCTTCATGGATTAAGTGGATTGTGTAGATGGAATCCTAAATATAAGAAAATTATATATTTACTTTTGTTTTTAAATATATTAATTATAAGCATTTTTGCTTTTTCTTTTGTATCTTTTAAAAATAAAAAGATTGTAAAAGCAATTAAGATAATCTCAATAACTTTATCTTCTATAATTTGTTTATCTTTTATTTCATTATTTTTATATTTTACTATTCCAGTTATATCTAAAACAGATAATAAATATATATTAAATGAAGTAAATATAGAAAATGATTTAAAATTGCAGGAGCCTTTGCTCTCTTTAGCTGTATCCTCAGATCCTCATTGGGGAAGTGAAAATAGTAATAAAGAAGCGAGAGATGAAATACTAAAAAATATTGGATTAGCTAATTATGATGCATTTTTATGTTTAGGTGATGTTGCTGAAATAGGCTCAAGTGAATCTTTTTATCAATTAGCTGCAAATGATTTTGAAAAGTTTTTAAATAATACTCCTCTTCATGTTGTTTTAGGTAATCATGATGCATTAATAAATGGAACAGGAGTGTTCAAAAAATATTTTCAAAAGAAGCAAGATAATTTCTACAATCAAATAGATTATGATAATTTACACATAATCACTTTAGATCTTTTATGGGATGCGAAAGAATTTGATAAAACCCAAGAGCAATGGCTTATTAGTCAATTAGAGGATATTAAAAGAGAAGATATTACCATAGTTTTATCTCATTGTTATGGCTATTGTTCAGGATATGAAGATTTAGAAACATCTTTAAAATGGTATGATAATAAAGATGTAATTGAAAAAGTTACTCCAATAATTGAGAAATATGATGTTGAACTAATGCTTAGTGGGCATAATCATCTTATGGAATTGTTAAAGAATAAAAATACTTATTATGGGATTATAGGGACAATGGGAGGTATTCTTGATAGAAAAAGTGATTATATTTCTCCCCAATCTATTTGGTTAAATAATGAAGATTTTGGATGGCTTGATATACAAGTATATAGCAATTATTTAGAATTAACTTATAAAAATTATAAAGGAGAAAATCTTTATACTACAGTTGTTGAAAATAATTGATCCTTTGATATTTATAAATATATTATATTCTATTAAAAAACTTAGAACATTTACTTAAATTATTTTTATTTTTGATTATTAAATATAGTTTTTTATATAAAAAATGTTTTTTTAAAAATAATAATATATTAATAATATTTAATTGAAAAAAACAATATAATGATATTGTAGTTTTCTATAAATGATAGTAACCTAGTTATACTATTTCATATTTATTTATTATACTAAGGGGTGCATATGTTCAAACATGATGTAGTTTACAATTCAATTAAAGAAAAAATAGTTATTGGTGGCTGGTATGAAGGAATGTTGATTCCATCAGAAACCCAACTATGTGAGATGTATAATGTTTCAAGGATTACAATAAGACGAGCTTTAAAAGAATTAGAATATAGTGGATATGTTAAAAGGATCCAAGGAAAAGGTACTTTTGTTAAATCCACTAATAGAGATGCTATAGAAATTAATTCAACAAAAGAGTTAGGTGATACTATTTCTTATGAAGTAATTGAATTAAAAAATGTAGTAGCAAATTCAGAAGTAGCAAGAAAATTAGATGTTGCTGAATTTGAAGAAGTTTTATATATCCGAAGAATTCGTTATAGAGGGAAATCAGCTGAAGCTTATATTGATACTTGGTGCAATTCAGTTACAGAAAGTGATTTGAAAAATTATGATTTAAAGAATCAAAAAATATTATCAATTTTATCTGATGTAAAAGATGAATTAATTGACGCAACAGTATTAACTGTTTCTCCAATTATTCCAAGTGAAGCTATATGCAATATTATTAATGTTGAAAAAGGTTCAGCGCAAGCTTTGTTAAAAAGAGTTTCTTCAAACTCAAATGAAGAACCTTGTGAATATACAAAAGCTATTATTAACTCTGATGATTTAGAATTTTGTATTAATTCATGGGTTAAAAAAGATTCAAATAACGGATTATAAATTTTTTTAACATTTTATTATTAAGACTAAGTATAGCGAAAAATATTTAGTCTTATTACTTTTTAATAGTCTTCTAATTAATTTTTATAAATTAAATAAACTTTATTTGTAATTGTACTTAGAGCATAAAAGTTAATTTTTTTAGATTTTGTGTTATTTATATCAATATATTGTAAAAAAAAGTAATGTTATTATTAATGTTATTTGATTTGTTGTGTTTTTATATTTCTTTAATTATTTATAAAAATAAGAGTTATATTAATTTTTTTTGTAGCTTTTTATACTTTATTCTGTTTATAATAAATATAACTTGTTTTATTTTGACAAATATTTAAACTTTGTAAGGGATATTTTTATGGAAAAAACTATAATTACTATGTTAAAAGAAGCTTCTCAAAAATATGGAGATAGAGCTTATACTACTAAAAAGTTTGATGGTGAATGGCTCAAATGCTCATTTAGACAAACTGAGGTTGAAACGAATTATATAAGCGCAGCTTTATTAGATAAAGGAATAAAAGCTCAAGATAAAGTTTCTATTCTTAGTGAAGGTTCTTCTCAATGGGTGAATATTGAATTGTCTGTTATAAAAGCTCGTGGTATAAGTGTACCACTTTCAATTAAATTAACAGAGAGTGAAATAGCTTTTAGAGTAAATCATAGTGAATCAAAAATGATAGCTGTTTCTCACAATACAATTGAAAAAGTTGTAAAAGCATATAAAGAATTTGATCACAAAGTTATACTAATATATTTAAATGAAGAAGATGATAGAATAAAAAAAATTGCTAAAGATCAAAATTGGGAAAAGAATGAGAATTATTTTATTTATTCTCAATTAATTGAATCTGGAAAATCTATCATTAAAATGGATAAAAAAATAGTAGAAAGATCGATTTCTAAAATTAAAGAAAATGATGTTATTAATATTTGCTACACAAGTGGTACAACAGGAAATCCAAAAGGTATAATGTTAACTCATTTAAATTATTGGGCAAACAGTCATGATGCTGTAAAATTATTTGAATTACCTGATGCTAGTTTTGAAACTCTTATAGTTTTACCTGTTGATCACTCCTTTGCTCATACTGTTGGGATTTATACAGCATTTTTGAAAGGGATTACTTTGCATTTTGTTGATTCAGGGAAAACAAATGCTTCAATTATTAGAAATTTCCCAAAAAATTTATTAGAAGTAAATCCAACCTTTATGATGACTGTTCCATCAATAAGTGGCAGTTTTATGAAAAAAATGAAGCAAGGTATTGCGAAAAAACCTCAAATTATTCAAAAAATATTTAATAACGGATTAGAAGCAGGTATTATTCGAAATGGTGATGGTTTTAATCAAGCTAAAGGTTTTATTAGAGTAAAAACTTTTTTCCCATTTTTTATAGCAAATGTACTTATTTTTAAAA
>Ga0102926_1001697_pt1 | contig 12899 bp, 17 predicted proteins | sample SalPonR1_A_D2_MG_FD_78173 | JGI IMG/M metagenome (GOLD analysis project Ga0102926, IMG submission 78173) | Salt pond soil microbial communities from South San Francisco under conditions of wetland restoration - Salt Pond MetaG R1_A_D2_MG | ecosystem: Environmental > Aquatic > Marine > Intertidal...
TCAACAGAAGCAGTACCGCCAGAGATATTGCCTACTTCTATCCAATTCGAATTATCTGAACTTACTTCTAATTTCGTTCCTTCAACTTGTGGACCAACTTCAAAGACATGAATATCAGCACCAGGTCCATCAACTATATAAACTTCTGTAAATTCAACGGTTAATTGACCCTTATCACCAAGTGAAACAAATCCAGCCCAAGGATTTCTTGAATAATTTGGTTCGCCAAGAGAATCATCAGGATTATCCATCGTGTTAGAACCAGAACCCACACTAAAGTTAACTACTTGGTCAGCAAAGGCTTTTTCTCCTGAGCTAATGATGACATTATTGCCTTGGTCATCTGTATAATTATTATCTGAATCACCAGGAACTTTAATCAAATCATCATCTTCATAAGTTCCTTTAATATCCATTAAAAATCTAGCAAATAAAGTACAAGCCTCAGCACGTGTTAAAGGGTCCTGTGGTCTGAATAGGTTATTTGCACCTTTTACTACATTATACTCTATTGCTAAAGCAACATAGCTTTTTAAATTAGGGGATATTTCATTACCATCTTCGTAGGAATCTAGTATTGATAAATCAGCACTTGATAAATCTAAACCCTCATCTACCATAGCTTTGACCATTGCTACTGCAACGTCTTCTCGCACTGCGATATCATTCGGCAAGAATACTTGTGTGCCATCTGATTTTTCAAAAGCTGTTAAGTATTTTTTTGCCGACATAATATAGTTATAGGCCCAATGACTTGAAGGTAAATCACTATAAGGCAGCTCATTTCCCGTATATTCTGGTAAATCAAATGATAATGCAAGTAATTTAGCGAATGCTGAACGACTAAAACCATCATTTGGTCTGAATGTACCATCAGAATAACCACTGATAATTTCCTGTTCTACCATGTATTGAACATAAGGGTATGACCAATGCTCAGGTGATAAATCTGGAAAATCGATTTCTGCAGATTCATTTGCATAAGATGCATTTGGCAGCATATAATTAGAAAATAAAAAAGTAAAGATAAAAAGTAGAATTAAAAGTTTGGAAGATTTTTTGTGAAGCTTCATAAACATAATTATTATCTCCTTTCTACAAATAGGCGCTTTTTAATAATTCTGTCCCTAATGAACCTAAGGACATTTTTTATTTATATATGTGAATTTTTCTTCATTAAATGACATAGTATAAGCACCAATTAAAATAGAACATCAAAAATGAAAGAAAAATAGAATAAAGGAGGATATTAAGTACTTTTTCTAGATATTCATGTGTGATTGATTTGCTTCTAATGATAATAAAAGTTTTTCTGTGATTTGAAAGAATACTGCATGGTGAGGATAATGGAATTGCTAATATAATAAAGAATTATGTATTAGGTTTTTAAGAGTATGAATTGAGTGATTGTAAGAAAAAAATAATATAGACTTTTGAAAAAAACATAATCAATTCCTATATTTAATTATACATTTATCAGGAAAAAAATTCAAGTTTATCTTAAGTGTCAAACACGAGTTAACTTATCTGTAGTTAACAAAACATTTTGTACTTTTATTAACATCAGGAATCGAATGAATAAATTTTGTTTATATTGAAGAAATAGTGGTACAAATTAAGTAGAACATGGTTTATAAGATAAAGTTTCATGAAGAAAAAACTATATGAATATTTGCCAAAATGAGAAGCCTAAATTGACTATTAATCAATAGACAAATCTTAGAAACTTAGAATTGTATTAGTGCATAAGTATTTATTTCAATAGTTTTTACAGTTTAGTAATTATGTAATTAGGAGAATGAATGGAGGAATAGTATGATACATGGTGGGAAGAATCCTCAAGATTTTTTAGAGAATTTGAAAAATGACTGGAGAAAAGAAAAATTATCTCAGGTTCGTGAATTGATTCTTTGTCATTCACAATTGACTGAAGGTATGAACTACGGCATGTTGTCCTATGGAAATCCAAGTGATGAACCACTTTTTCATTTAAATGCTCAAAAGAATTATGTGAGTCTTTACGTAGGTGATATTAGTAAAATTGACCCTGATCAGAGCATATTAAAGGGTCTTAACCTCGGTAAGGGTTGTATACGCCTTACAAAAACTAAAAACATACCAGACACAGGTTTAGAAGAATTTATTCAAAAAGCTGTGGATTTATGGCTTGAAGGAAAAGATACTTCTTGTTAGATAAGAAAGGAGAGTAGTATGAACTTAGGTGCATTTTCTATTAGCTTAACTGTTAAAGATTTACAAATATCAAAAGATTTTTATAAAAAATTAGGTTTTAATATTTTTGGTGGCAATGAAGAACATGGTTATTTGATAATGAAAAATGGCGAGACAATTATTGGATTGTTTCAAGGTATGTTTGAAAAAAACATACTAACCTTTAATCCTGGATGGGATCAAAATGCTAATGAGTTAGAAGATTATTTAGATGTTAGAGAAATACATGAAGCTGTTAAAAATAAAGAAATCTCAACTGAACAAGAGGCATTAGCAGGAGAAAAGGGACCAGGTAGTTTTGTTATTTTGGATCCTGATGGAAATCCCATATTAATCGACCAACATATATAATGAAATTATTGTTTAATTATCTCGATTAAAGTATTATAAAAGCCCAAGGTCAATTGGGCTAATGATTTTACTCAAAGGTTAGAGTTTATAATGTATTATGAAATTACAAAAAAATGTACTAGATTATACCATTTCAGAATTCAGTTTATTTGAATTTTTCCTTCTCTATTCTTCGACGATAACGAGACATAATACCATATTTGTTTGGCATGACTGCAATAACAGGTAAAAGTCCGTTAAAAATAAAACCGATGACTAAGTGTATGTTCATAATTGGATGATGAATAATACCTGATGATTTATACAAAGAAATCATAATAAAAGCATATGGTAAATGGAGAATAAAGGATGATCGAATACCTGGATTAATTATTTTTTTGCCTTTTAAGCCCATAGCCAGGTGTGATAAGCCTTGGAAAATTAAAAAGTAAGGAATCCATGCACTGAAGGATAGATGAATAAATCCTAGCCCTGAAAAAAATGGTATCACGAGCCATATAAAAATGAAGTTTATCCAGAAAACAGCTGTCTTATCTATTGGAACAATAGCATCAGAAGGATTTATATTTAGTAAATTTTTGTTAAAAAAATCATCAAATCCACCAGGTAAAATATACTCTTCAATTTCATGTACAAGATAAAGTGGAAAGGCCAATAGTAACATAAATTCAATCAATTCTAAACGAAAGAATACGGGAATAAGGGTAACAATAATATAAACTAAAACAAGTATGGCTGAATTTTGCCAATGATTCTTGATCCATTCTAAATATTTGTTAGACATAAGAAAACCAACCTTTCTATATAATTTATATAGTCAACACTGTGTTGATGTATTGTCATTGTATTTCGAATATGATAAATATTCAATAAACAATATTTGCAAATTTGTTGAGTAGAGAAAATAATGAAAGGAGCAATCATGTTGTTAGAGATTAATACAACTGAGAAAAAAATAATGGATGCTTTTATGAAATTGTATGCTGATCATCCAATTGATAAAATTAGCATAAAAATGATTATGGAGATTGCTGGGTTTAATCGTGGAACATTTTATCTGCATTATATGGATATTTATGATTTAAGAGAAAAAGTTGAAGATATTTTTACTGTACAATTAAAAGACATAGGTCAAAGAGTAGCAGAAGAATTTATCAATGAGGGAAATCTTTTAAGAGCTTTACCAGAAGTTGAGTTTTACGAGAACACAAAAGAGTATTTGAAGGTATTATTGACCATACCAGGCAAATCTCAATTACCTGTGATGATGAAGAAGGAACTGAAGATTGCACTGCATGAGAGGTTTGATTTGAACTTTAATCAAGATACATTTCAAATCTATGCCTTAGAGTATCTTACTTCTGCTCAATTAGCCTTGATCACTCAATGGATTAAAGATGATATGAAAGTACCATTGGATGAAGTAACCAAATTTATGTATGAGATGAGTACAACGGGTGGTATTGAATATTTAAAGAATAGCTATCAAAAAAACTGTAGAGCCATTAAGATATTGGAATAAATAAATACCAGCGTTAGAAACTACCAATGGATTTTTTTGACCATTTGTCTAAATAACTTTCATGAAAAATGAATTAAAATTCACATAATTTAGAGATAACTGAAATATATAAAAATAAAAGAAGGTTTCTATAGAATATCCATGAAAATATGGAATATATATTCATGCAATAATCAACTTCAAAGAATTAATGAAAGGTTATTTAATACATCATTTGTATAGAGTATTATTGAAAAGAGGCGAGTAAATATGATTGATAAAAGAATAATCGAATGGCTACTTAACAGTGATGTTTCTATACAATACCAAGTAACACTTGACCTACTTAAAAAGGAAGAAGTAAAATTAAGAGAAAGAATTGATAAAGAAGGCTGGGGGGCTAAGTTATTGTCATTACAAAACAATAATGGCCATTGGGGAAATGGATTTTATCAACCCAAGTGGACTTCTACTCACTATACTTTATTAGATTTAAAAAACTTAAATATACGAAGTAATATTGATAGTATCCAGAAGATACTTTCGAAAATTCTTCATAAGAACAAAGCTGTCGATGGGGGAATTAATCCCATTGGTTCTGTTAAGGAAAGTGATGTATGTATTAATGGTATGTTTTTAAATTATGCATCATATTTTAATGCTGATAAAAATGGATTAAAGTCTGTTGTGGATTTTATTATAAGTCAACAATTATTAGATGGGGGATTTAATTGTCGTTATAATAGAAAAGGGGCTACACATAGTTCTTTACACTCAACTATTTCAGTTATTGAAGGTATCCATGAATATTCTAAAAAGGGATATAACTATCGTTTAGATGAATTATTAAGAATAGCTATTCAAGCGAGAGAATTTATTTTGATGCATCATCTGTTCAAATCAGATAAAACAGATGAGGTTATAGATCATCGCATGACAATGCTATCCTATCCATCTAGATGGCGGTATGACATATTAAGAGCTTTAGATTATTTTCAAATGGTTGATCATAAGTATGATGAAAGAATGAATGATGCACTAGACCTTTTGATTAAAAAGCAAAGAAAAGATAAAAAATGGCCAGTACAACACAGGCACATAGGCGCCTCACATTTCGATATGGAAAAAACTGGACAACCAAGTAGATGGAATACCCTAAGAGCCCTTAGAGTGATTCACCATTTTGGGTTTGAAGATAAAATAAAATAACCTTTAAGGAGGTATCAGATGAATATTCCCAATTATATAAAAAGTATATTGAATGATCATGAGTTATGCACAATGGCTACTTGTTGGCAGAATAAACCTTATTTGTCTTTAATGACTTATACTTATATAGAATCAGAAAATATAATTGTTTTAACAACTAAAAAAGACAGTAAAAAGTTCTTTAATATTGAAAAAAACAAAAATATATCCATATTACTTTTTTCAGAAGTTGATGAGTTAAGTGTTACGCTTTTAGGTACAGCTAAACTTCTAACTGGAGAAAAAGAAGCCTATTATAGAGCAATACACATGGAAGCAAATAATAGACCACAATTCATTTTAGGAGAGGCCATAGGTTTAATTCTTTTTTCTATTGAAGAAATTGTTGTTTCTAACAACAAAGACGAAGTTAAATACTATTAACAAATAGTTTAGTAAAAAAACGAATAATTAATAAACTAGGAGGCGTCAATTGTACGAAAACAATCGAGGACCCGAAGAATATTTCGACCATAAGAAAGAACTAACTTATAAAAGAATTTTGCCACTTATAATACTTTTATTATTATTAATTTCAACTATTATGTTCTATGTTTTGAACACAGAAAGAGTTGAAAGAAATGCTGTTAGTCTTGATCCACAAATCAATCAAATCAAGGATTATATTTCTAAGCATTATATTTCCAGTTTAGATGAGTTATTTAATAGAAAAACTGCAGTTGAAAGTAGCAGTGACAATAGAACTTATGAAATCGCAGGTATGAATTTTGAAGAAGGTTTCTACAGAGACACAGGATATCATAGTATTAATAGCAGCATTGATAGTCAACAAAAAATATATATGATTAACAATCCAAATTATAAAATATTTCTGTACGAAACAGATGATGAATTGCATATTGTTGGTTATACCTTTGATTATCAATATTTAGTTGAGGAGGAAATTAAATGAAAGATCTGATTACTGCTTTAGTCGTCGCAATTGCATTGTTACTTTTATTGCCTTTTTTAGGTATAAATACCACTATAATCTTTAGAATGATTGAATGGAGTACAAAATATATTTTACCTTGGTTCGGTCTGTTCTGGTTAGTAAAAATGGTTAAGACATTAGATCATATGAGTAAGAATAATAACAAAAAAATTGAGAACGATGAGGTTTAGGATGCATAGAATAACATTGAAAGACCTAAATAAAAACAAATGTTATAAAGTTTTAACGAAAGGAATACTATTATTGTATGTTGTTTTGATGTTAGTATATGTTTTTAGAGATACCTTATATGCACTGAGTAATCCATACCTAACAATATTTCCATGGACAGTACCTAACTTAATTCCAAGTTTTTTATTTACAATAATAGGAACATTTTATATTTTACCTACTTTACTGAATGAGAAAGAATCTTCAATCATCCGAAATACTTATGGATAGTCAATGTTTTGAATTTAGTTCTTTTTTCTTCTATAGAACTAATGTATGTTATATTTGTTTTAGGTGTATGGGACAACAAGGATATAATGGCTACAATTATTGGGATTGTCATAGCAACACTAAGCTACTATAAGATAAGAAAATTATTTGTAGTTGGGGATTTTAAATAATAAGTTTAAGAAAAAATTTAAACTTGGATTTATTTTCAGCTGCTATTGGTAGCTTTTTTAAAATATCTTATTAAACTTTACATTTTTATCGCTTAATGTAAATGTATAAAATAGTTTGTACCGTTATATGATAAATGATAACATTAAACAGATGGTATATCAATAGTAAGCATATCATCATGTAATTAATCGTAGTTTTCAATCAAATATTATGGAGGATTTTATATGCATGAGTTAAGTATTAAAAGCGTAATTAAAGGTTCAATTGAAACGTATAAAAAAGAATGGCAAACACTACTGATGATTAGTTTTCTTTCTGCTTTAATTTCAGTTTCTGGGGAATTAATGGCGGTATTATTTAAAGATTTTAGACCAGAATTTATGATGCCATTACTGATTTTAATTGGATATGTTTTCAAGTTTGTTAGATTTTATTTAGTAGGGCGATTAACTGTTACATTAATGCTTGCATCAAAAAAGTCATTATCCAATGAATCCCTTCAGATTTGGGATATTTTTGAAGAAGCAAAATCTACAACATGGCGGTATATTGGGTACACCATAATTTTTGGTTTAATAATGACTTTTTCATTTTTTCCTATTGGTTTCACAGTATTTCTGGCAGAGATATTTAATTTTCTTTTTCCTATAAAGATCATTCTGTATTTAGTAGGGGCTGCACTACCAGCGTACGTAGGAACAATATATTATTTTTCATTAATTACTGCCGTTGTACATCCTGAGAATTCAGATATTTTTTCTTTTAGTAAAGGATTGGTTAAAGATAACTTTTGGAAAGTATTTTTATTGTTATTAATATCTCTAGTAACAATATTTTCGGATTTTTTACTTATAGGAATATTTAATTTTTTAGAACTAAATATAATTGATAATTTAGCTCTAGAGTTCCTATCAAGCGTTCAAAATGTTTTATTCTTACCATTTACAGTTTTAATAAGTTTAGAAGCAATGAAAACATTAGAAGGTAAGGAAATAACTCGAGAGTACAATGCTAGTTAAAAATCTTAAACAATAAATCACTGTATTAAGTACATTAAAAAAATCTAGGCATAAGGGATTATTGGAGGTCTAGTAATATATAGAAACTTGATTTATTAAAAGGAGGATTAAATATGAAACTTCAAGAAATATTAGAACAGTTAGAAAATATTGAAAGAAATATGGGTGAAAAGAAATCTAAAAAAATGAATCTACCAGTTGTCAAAAAAATAGTTAAAAGATTAGATGCGTTTATAACGACATGTGATACTTGTAAAGTTCTACGCAGTGATTTTATAACTGTTATTGGAAAAATGAGTAAAGAAAGTAATCCAAAATACAATAAAAAATTCAAAGAACTGACTAATGATGCTACTAAACATTTAGAGGAAGTCCATAACCTGGTACCAGAAGATCATTATACAAATATCTATATGTCTTATGGTGTAGCTTTAGGTTTAGTTTTTGGTGGAGCATTTTCTCAAATGATAAACCAAACGGCTCTTATCGCTATAGGTCTGCCGATTGGTATTAGTATAGGACTTTCCATTGGAGCAAAGAAAGATGAAGAGGCAAAAAAAGAAGGATTGCAAATATAGTAATACTATTTGTATTTATATAAAACAGGGCATATTATAACCTAGAAAGATATAGATTTGGATTTTTAGGAATAGGATTATAAAAATTTGAAAAGAGGGAAGATGTCAATTAGTAATCATGAGAAGATAAAAAAACTACATAAGATGATGTATAAACGAAAATCAATACGGAAGTTTGACAAAGATCTTTCAATTTCAGAACAAGAACTAGAAAAATTGAAGAATGAAATTATTAATATCACGCCCCTTATAGAGGATATTAACGTAGAATTTCTAATTGTTGATAGAAAGAAAACTACTGCTTCTCGTGGAGACTATTGTCTTTTAATGTATAGCGAGGAAAAGCCATTCTATCTAGAAAATGCTGGGTATATGCTTGAACAAATGGATTTATTTCTTGCTGAATCCAATATAGGTGTTTGCTGGTATGGTGTAGCCAAACCAGAAACAATGATATATAAGAATCTAAAATATGTTATTATGTTGGCTTTTGGAAAATGTCAACCAGAGGATTTTAGAGTAAATCAATCAGACTTTAAAAGGAAACCAATTAAAAATATCTGGACAGGCAATCTTTTCTTAGAAGTAGCTAATGATATACGTATAGCACCAAGTGGTTGTAATTTACAACCCTGGCGAATTATGTGCGAAGAGAATAATATTAAAGTTTTTAGAGAGTTCAATATGAGTTCCTTTCCTGACAAGAAGAGGGAGCTCTATACAGAAATAGATTTTAGTTTAATTGATATGGGTATATGCTTATATTATATGGATATTTCTTTAGGATATTATGGCTATACTTATATTAGAGAATTAGATTTAGAGCATACACCTAATGAAGAGCTTGTTCAAATAGCAACTTATCATATTAAATAAAATGCTGGGGGAATGATTCCATGATTAATTTCATAATATCATTAATGCTGTTAGTATTATTAAACTACTTATATCAATATCGATTAGCCAATAGTATAAAGCTTTCCTGGTATGAGGAAGAAAATCTTATTAATATAAATGGAAATAAAATTCATATAAAGATTCAAGGGCAAGGCAAACCATTGTTTTTCATACACGGAAGTCAGATGAACTTATATGACTGGCGAAACAATATTGATTATTTTTCGAAGTTTTATACTGTTTATGCAGTAGATATGATTGGTAGTGGTTTTTCAGATAAACCAAAAGTAAAATATAGTCCAAAATATTACGCTGATTTTATTTTGCAGTTACTAGATTATTATAATATTGAAAAAGCCTCTTTCATTGGTAGTTCTTGGGGTGGGGGACATGTTTTATATTTCAGTTTACTCAATCCCGAACGAGTCGAAAAGATGATTATGTCTTCTCCAACCGGTTACGCTCACAAAGAGACTTTACTAGAGAAGATATTAAAGAAATATATTCTTGGTGAGATAACTATGTTACTTGGCAATAGAATAATAATAAAAAAAGAATTAAAATCAATGTTTACAGACAAGACTAAGGTTTCAAAAGAGTTAATTAACTCTGTATTTAAACCTATTTACATGAAGGGTGGGATACATGCTGTATTAAGTGCCTATAGAAATGATGATTTTAGTTTTGTTAAAAATAATCTAGAAAACATTAGTCGTCCTGTAATGATTATTTGGGGCAGGGATGATATTGTTCATTCAAAACAAGCAATGAAGCAAATAGTAGAAAGAATTCCTAATTCTACTTTTATCAATTTAGAAAATACTGGACATTTGCCACATGAAGAAAAAGCAACAGTTTTTAATAAATTTGCTAAGGACTTTTTAGAATCAGAAAAACAAAATTAAAATAAGGGATATAAAATTGTAGTGCTGGTCTAAAGATGATAAAATTAGGATATTAATAGTATTCTTGATTTTATATTCATTTTTTTGAATAATAAAAGTTTTACTATACATAAGAAATAACTATGAATCTATTTTGAATAATCCGTTAATAAAAATTATTTAAAGGAGCTTTTATGATTAAAATATTAATTCAAAATTTAGCTGGTTATGATGCTATTATCTTTGTTGCAGCAATTATCAATTGCATTCTTTTTATTAGAATTCTAAAAGATTTAAAAATAATTGATGGCCATTTTAAACAAACCAAGTTTCTTCAAAATGAACTGTTAGCTTACCGGCTAAAAATAAATGAGCATGAACACTCAATTGAAAGACTAAGAGATGTATTAGATCAGTTTACTACTATTAAGCATAGATTAGACCAGATTAGTGTTTTTTATATTTCTCTAACCAGTATCTTTCCGCTATTAGGTATTTTAGGGACTGTTGTTGCCCTTTTAAACTTAACAGATTTTACAAATAGTATTATAACAGTCAATTTTTCTTTGGCTCTAACGAGTACCTTTTGGGGCATTTTATTTGGTGCAATTAGTAAATTTGGGGAAGGTTTTTTTACTGCTAAACTTGAATTGTATGATAAACTTTATCATGAGGTCCGATCAAGTCTATTGTTAATAGGTGCTGAAAATGAATAGAAAATCATTTGTTGATTTAACGGCACTTTTAGATGTTGTATTAATACTATTTTTCGCCGTATTGATTAATATGGCCAATAGTGTAGAAGTGATATCAGAAGAAAATAATGAAATGATTGATCAAGTAGAAGAAGTTCAAGCGAAGAATAAAGATATGAAAGATGAACTGGAGAAAGCTTTGAAAGATCTTGAACTTAAAGAATCTGAGTTAGCATCATTATATGGTTCTGAAGCTGATGTACTTGAAGATTATCGAGAGATTATTGATCGAATATCTAAAATAGATATTATGTTAGTTGGGGAAAACAATGAGTTGTATATAAACGAAGAAGAAACGGATATAAATATTGTTAGAGAAAGATTAGAGACACCTAGTAGAAGAGATATTTTAGAAGAAGAAATCAAATCTGCTATCAATTTAGCTATAGAAACAAGAGATAAAAGTAGTTTTATTTTTATTCGAATTTCTGTAAATGATAGAGACGTCTACAAGTATGCTTATGATTATCTCACAGAAATTGTTAATACTGTTGTTTCAGACTATGGAAGAGACAAAGTAATGATGTCAAGAGAATTTGAATAGGAGGGTTATTTTGGCTAAAAAGAAAAAAAGTAAAAAGGGTAGAAGTATATTAATAATCGGAATAATAGGTGTAATTATTTTTTTCTTGTTAAGTGGGAATTTTTCATTTGATTTCTTAGGTGGCGGCACAGAAATAGATGATCAAGAAGCATCACAAATTGAAAATGAGAATCCAGAAGAAACATCTGCCATTGTCATTGAAATAATAGATAATAGCATTTTAATTAATGAAAAAGAAGTAGTCTTGGAGGAGTTAATAGTAACAATAGGGGATAACCAACAGGTTATTTTAAGAGCAGAAGATGCTAAACAAATAAAATATGATGAAGTTAAATCACTGTTAGAATCAAATGATATTATTATCATTGAAGAATAGAGTTTTCATACAATATTCAGTTTTAAATCGCTATCTTAATAGAGGCGATTTTTATCTATTAAAGCGGAATAATCTAATATAAACGCCGTAATTTAAAAGTAGATATACAATGTTTTATATTTTAATAGAATTGTGATAATACAAATCAAGAATGGGAGCATGTTATGAAGACATACAAGCAGATAAATCATCTATCGAAAGATTCTCTTGATAAGATGGGATTTAATGGATACACGACGAAAAAAATATTTCAAGTTGAAAGATCTAATGAAAATTCAAACATTAATATAAGAATTGTTGAGAAAGATCTTGAAGAGGAATATATTAAAGAATGGAAGCCATCGAAAGCATCAGAGAAGTATTTCAATGAAGTATTGACCCAGGGATATTCAATAGGAGTATATCATCAAGAGGAATTAATAGGTTTTGCAATATTAGCATACTATGAATGGAACAATTCAATGTGGATTGAAAACATACGAGTATCTGAAAAACACCAAAAAAAAGGGATAGGGAAAGACTTAATCGGTAGAGCATTGGAAATATCGAGAGAGAAATCTGTAAGAATACTTGGATTAGAAACTCAATCGACAAATTACCCAGCCATACAGTTTTACAAGAAATGTGGTTTTACTATTTCAGGAGTAGATTTCGCCAAGTACCCACAAAGAAAAAATGATCTAGAGCAAGTAGCGATCTTAATGACTATTGAAATAAATTAGAAACTTATAAATTAAGGAGTTGTAAATGGCACATTTAACGGGACGTACAGGCTATAAAAATTTAATTGATCGTTATAATCGGTTCCCTCATGGAGCTCCAGAATCTGAGACACTTTTCAAAATTTTAGAAGTATTATTTACCCATGAAGAAGCGTCACTGGTTTCAAGATTACCGATTAAGCCTTTTAGCGTGAAAGATGCAGCTAAAATATGGAAAAAAAGTGA
>Ga0102926_1001698_pt1 | contig 12898 bp, 11 predicted proteins | sample SalPonR1_A_D2_MG_FD_78173 | JGI IMG/M metagenome (GOLD analysis project Ga0102926, IMG submission 78173) | Salt pond soil microbial communities from South San Francisco under conditions of wetland restoration - Salt Pond MetaG R1_A_D2_MG | ecosystem: Environmental > Aquatic > Marine > Intertidal...
AAATCGAGATCCTCGGGGCGGCGTCCGGCGCGGCGCAGCAGCTCCGTCAGGCCCTCCAGGCCCGCCCGGGCGGGATCGTCGGGGGTGGACGGCAGCTTGTGCACCACGACGTCGGCCGACTCGTCATCCCAGAAGACGAGGTCGGTGAATGTGCCGCCGATGTCGAGCCCCGCCCGCTGCATGGTGCTCTCCGGATCCCGCTAAAGCGCAATTGGTATACCAAATTGGCGCTTCAGGCAAGAAAACCGTGTGGAAAGGCCGATAATGGCGGTTGTTGTATACCAGTCGGGCAGTCAGTCGCCGGCAAGATTGGACAGCATGACGGTGCGTCCGGACAGGATGTGGTAGCGCATGGCGGACTCCGCCCACTCGCCGTCGCGTTCCCGAATGGCATCGACCAGCGCACGATGCTGGTCGAAACTCTGGCGCAGGTGCTCCGGCGTGTAGCGGTTGAAAGCCTGCACCAGCACCGGTACGCCCACCACCTGCTGCAGCGCGGACGACAGGCGCCGGCTGTCGGCCATGGCGACGATGCGGCTGTGCAGCTCGCCGTCGAGCTTCATGTAGTCGGCCCGGGAAGTGTCGTCCCCGCGCTCCAGCACCGCGGCCATGGCGGCGATGACGTCGTCCAGCGCCGCTACGCCTGCCGCCGTGGCCTTCTGCGCGGCCATCTTCGCCGCGAAGCTCTCGATCACGGCGCCCAGCGCGAAGATCTCTTCGGCCTCCTCCGCGTCGATGTGACTGACGACGCCGCCGCGCCGCGGCTCGATCTGCACGAGGCCCTCGGACTCGAGACGCCGCAATGCCTCGCGCACGGGCGTGCGGCTAACCTCCAGGTCCGCGCAGAGCTGACGCTCCTTCAGCCGCGCCCCGGGCGCGTAGTCGCCGCTGAAGATGCGGTCTCGCAGCATGCGGTAGGCTTTCTCGGACGCGACGCTCAAATCGGTTCCCTCCCTTGCGCCGGGCGTCCCGGCCGGCTCGGCGAAGCCGGGTTCCGCGCACTGATTCCATGGTCCGGGCGGCGACGTCCGTCTTGCACGCCCGGCAAATCTGGTATACCAAACCGGCCGTCAGCCGGCAATCAGGGCTGATACCGGGACAGCAAGCGGAGAACGAACCATGGGGACCGTCGTCGACTCGATCATCGATTTCCTGCAGGGCGAGGCGCTGCAGGACCCCCCGGCCGCCGCGCTGGCGACCGCGGCGAACGGCTTCACCGACTGCGTGGCCGTCATGCTCGCCGGCGCGCACGAGCCCGTGACCGTGAACCTGCTGCGCCACGTCCGGGCTACCGGCGGCCGGCCGCAGAGCCGGCTGCTGCTGGGAGTGGAACGCGCCACCGTCGCACAGGCCGCGCTGGTCGGGACGGGCGCCGCCCACGCGCTGGATTTCGACGACTATGCCTACTCCAATCACGTCTCGGCGCTCATGGTGCCGGCGATACTCGCCGAGGCGGAGCGCGCGGGCGCGGATGGCCCGGCCATGCTGCGCGCCTACCTCGCGGGCTTCGAGGCCTGGGGCGCCGTGATGAAACGCGAACCGGATCATCTGCACTCGAAGGGCTGGCATCCGACGGGCGTGTTCGGCCCCATCGGCGTCGCCGCCGCCCTCAGTCATCTGCGCGGCCTCGACGCCGGGCGCACGCGCAATGCCCTCGGGCTCGCCGCGGCCGCCGGCGGCGGCGTGATGGACAACTTCGGCACCCAGGCCAAACCGTTCCAGGGCGCCCGCGCCGCCGAGGCCGGCGTGGTAGCCGTCGAACTGGCGCTCGCCGGTCTCGACGCCGGGCCCCATGCCATCGACGGCGACGGGGGCCTGCTCGCGGCGCTCTCCCCGGCGGGCAACGTCGATCTGGAGACGCCACCGGACTGGCTGGGGCGCAAGTGGCTGGCGGCGACGGACGGCATCAACATCAAGCTGCACCCGACGGTGGGTGCCTCCCAGCGCGCCATCGACGCCGCCATCCAGATGCATCGCGACCACGGGCCGGCGCCGAAAGCCATCGCTCGCGTCATCGCGCGTGTGAGCGAGAAGCACGCGGCGGTGATGCGCTTTCACCGGCCGGCCACGGCGCTGGAGGCCAAGTTCAGCCTCGAGTTCGGCGTGGCCGCCGGGCTGATCGCCGGCAAGGTGGGCCTGGCCGAGGTCAGCGACGACTTCGTCGGCCGGGACGACGTCCGCGCGCTGATGGAGCGGGTCGCGATCGAGGTGGGGCCGGACGACGATCCGGACTACCCGGTGGGCGCGAAATCGGATTCCGTGGCGATCGAACTGAGCGACGGCAGCCGCATCGAGAGCGAACCGGTGCACCGCTTCCGCGGCCACGGTCACAACCCGGTGACCCGGAGAGAGCTGAAGGCGAAGTTCGACGACTGTGTGGCGCCGGCCGCCGGCCAGCCGATGGCGGACCGCCTGTTCGAAGTGTTGCAGAACCTCGCCTCGCTGGCCGGCGTCGACGCCCTGCCGGTCGCCGAGTTGCCGCCGTCGAGTCGAGGCTGACCCGGAATCCGCCGGTCAGCCCTGGCGCCGCCCGGCCAGTATCTCCTCCACCCTTGCAGCCGTCGCCAGCAATCGCGCGTCGCGGAAACGCCCGGCCACCAGCTGGATGCCCACCGGCAGGCCGCGCGCGCCGCTGAAACCGGGCAGCGTGACCGCCGGCGCGTGCAGGCCCGTCCACAGCCGATTGAACACCGCATCCCCCGTGGAATCGAGGCCGGGCGGGGCCTCCCCCGGCACGGCCGGCACGAGCCAGGCGTCGTAATCGGCCATGGCTTCGTCGAAGCGCGGCCGCAGGCTGCCGAGATAGTCCGCCGCCCAGGCGAGCGCGGCGCCGTCGATGCCGCGGCTGTTCTCCACCTCGGCCACGAACTCGGCGTGCAGCTCGCGGGGCCAGCGCAGGTACTCCGACAGGAAAGCGGTGCGCCCCTCCCCGTGCATGATGATGTCCTGGGCCTCGTTTAGCCGCTCGGCGCCGGCGGGGCCGTCGATCTCGCACACCTCGATGCCCGCGCCGCGCAGCGCGGTCATCGTTTCTTCCAGCGCGCGGCGGGTATCGGGCTCCGCGGCGTCCCAGTAGGGGGTGCGCCAGAAGCCGATGCGCCCCTCGGGCTCCGCGTCGCTCCCGTCGTCGTCCCGGTGGATGCGGAACGCGCGGGCGAGCAGCGCCAGGTCCGCCACGCTGCGCGCCATCCAGCCGACGGTATCGAGGCTCGGCGCGTACGGCTTCATGCCCTCCACCGGCACCGTGCCGAAGGTGGGCTTCATGCCGGCGACGCCGCAGAAGGCGGCCGGCCGGATGGTAGAGCCGCCGGTCTGTGTGCCGAGGGCGAGCGGCACCATGCCGGCGGCCACCGCCGCGCCGGAGCCGGAGGACGAGCCGCCCGGCGTGTGCCCGTGGTCGTGGGGATTCACCGTCTGCGCCGTGCGGCCGAGCGAGGCGAACTCCACCGTCTGGGCCTTGCCCAGGATCACGGCGCCTTCCGCGCGCAATATCGCGACGCAGGCCGCGTCCCGGGACGGCCGGTGGCCGGCATAGAGCGGTGAGCCGTATTCCGTCGGCATATCCGCCGTGTCGATGACGTCTTTGATGGCCACCGGCACACCGCGCAGCAGCCCGCCGGCGGGGCCCGCGTCGATCTCCCGCGCACGCTCCCGCGCCGGCTCCGCGCCGACGTGGGCGAATGCATGGATCCGGTCCTCGCTGCCGTCGATCGCCGCCAGGCAGGCCTCGAGGGCTGCGGTCGCGGTCACTTCGTCCGCCGCGATGGCACGCAGGATGTCGGTGGCGGTCGGCAGATCGGTCATGGTCGTCGGCAGTCGGCTGAACCGGCGCGGAGTATACGCCGGCTGCGCCCCGCGCAGAAAAACCGGGGCCGCACGGCACCGCCTGCCGGCAGCGGCAGGATCCGCCGGACACGACGCGCAACTCAAGCTCTGGCAACATAGGGACCCGCTGCCGCGGCCGCGGGACGGCCGGGCCGCACATAATGCGAATACAGGAAGGCCAGGGACGCGGCGTCCGTCTGCCATCACCACGGGGGAACCGATGAAGAACTCATTGTCCGGGCGCCTCGCCGTGCCCGTCGTCATGGTCCTGCTCGCCGCGGGCTGCAGCGCCGACCAGGAGATTCCGTACAGCGAGGATGCCGACGCGGCCGGCGCGACCGCACCGACGGCCGCCACCGCCGAGTCGAACCGGCGCGTCCTGGACGCGCGCCCGTTCGATAACGAGCGGGACTTTGCGCGGGCCCGACGGGGCCTCATCGCCAGCGTGCCGGAGCTGCGCGTGGGTCCGGCGGAACGGCCGGTGTGGGACATGACTGCCTATGAATTTCTGGAGGAGGCGGACTTCGACTCCATCAACCCCAGCCTCCGACGCCAGGCGCGGCTGAACAATATCCACGGGCTGTTCGAGGTTACCGAGGGCGTCTACCAGCTGCGCGGTTTCGACCTCTCCAACATGACGCTGATCGCCGGCGAGACCGGCTGGATCGTGGTGGACCCGCTGACGGCCACCGAGACCGCCGCGGCCGCCATGGCCTTCGCCAACGCCGAACTCGGTGAGCGGCCCATCCGCGCCATCATCTTCACCCACAGCCATGCGGATCACTTCGGCGGCGTGCTCGGCATCACCAGCGCGGAGGAAGTCAGGGATCAGGGCATCCGGGTCATCGCGCCGGAGGGCTTCCTGGAGGAAGCCACCAGCGAGAACGTGATCGCCGGTGTCGCCATGGGCCGGCGCGCCGGCTACATGTACGGCCGGCGCCTGCCCCGCAGCCCGCGCGGGCACGTGGGCTCGGGGCTGGGCAAGAGCCCGGCCTTCGGCACCATCGCCATCCTGGAGCCCACGGAGATCGTGGACAGAACGCCCCAGGAGATGACCATCGACGGCGTGCCGTTCGTGTTCCAGAACGCGCCCCATTCCGAGGCCCCGGCGGAACTCACCTTCTACCTGCCGGAGCAGAAGGCCTGGTGCGGCGCCGAGATCGTCTCGCGCAACATGCACAACATCTACACGCTGCGCGGCGCGAAGGTGCGCGACGCGCTGCTGTGGAGCGGCTACATCGACGAGGCCCTCGAGCTGTTCGGCGATGCCGAGGTGTACTTCGGCAGCCATCACTGGCCGGTTTGGGGCAACGGCGAGGTGGTGGAATTCCTGAAACAGCAGCGCGACCTGTACAAGTACATCCACGACCAGACCCTGCGCATGGCCAACGAAGGCATGACGCCGAAGGAGATCGCCGAGGAGATCGCGCTGCCCGACTCGCTGCAGCAGTCGTTCGCGAACATGGGCTACTACGGCACGCTGAAGCACAATGCGAAGGCGGTCTACCAGGCCTACTTCGGCTGGTACGACGGCAATCCGGCCAACCTGGACCCGCTGCCGCCCGTAGCCGCCGGGGAGCGCTACGTGGACTACATGGGCGGCGCCGACGAAGTGCTGCGCAAGGCGAGCGCCTCTTTCGACGACGGCGACTACCGCTGGGTGGCGGAGGTGCTGAACCATCTCGTGATGGCGCAACCCGGGAACGCCGACGCCCGCGCCCTGCTCGCCCGCACCTACGACCAGCTCGGCTATCAGGCGGAGTCCGGCCCCTGGCGTGACGTGTACCTCTCCGCCGCCTACGAACTCCGGCACGGGCCGCCCGAGCAGGGCATCTCGCTGGCCAATGCCATCGACCTGCTGCGCCACACGCCCACGCAGCGTTTCCTGGACGCCATGGCGGTGCGCCTGAACGGGCCGAAGGCGGCGGACGAGGAGCTCACCGTCAACCTGGTGTTCACGGACCTGGGCGAGACCTACGTGCTGGTGGTCGAGAACGGCGTGCTGCACCACTACCGCCGGGACGCGGACCCGGAGGCGAATGCCACCCTGAGCCTGACCCGGGACGCCTACCTCGGACTCGCCGCAGGTGCCATCGGCCTGACCGACCTGCTGACCTCCGACGACATCACGCTGGAGGGCAGCAAGCTCGACCTGGTGCGCTTCTTCAGCCTGCTGGAGCGGCCCGAGGGGACGTTCGACATCGTGACGCCGTAGTCCATGTAACTGGTCCGGGTAGCTAGTCCGGGTACCAGCTGCCGTCGGGCCGCGGCTTGATCCAGAGGTAGCTGTACCAGTAGTACACGCCGGCCTCGTCCCGGGCCGGCACCGTGCAGTTGAACTTGCTGCGCCCGGGTGAGAGCGGCGCGCGGGCGCGGATCGTCGCCTCGTCGTCCTGCCAGCTGATGCGCGCAGGCTCCTGCCCGGTGACGAAACAGCGCAGGCGTTCGCGGTCATAGGAGCCCTCGGGGATCCGAACCCGCAGCTCGGGAGAACCGGCATCTGCCGCGAGCACGCGGCTCTCCGGCGTCAGCACGGTCACGGGCAGCGGCCGGCTGTCGAGCTTGTCCCCCAGCGAGTCCAGGCCCGCATAGGCGGTGGCCACCGGAAAGCGGGGCAGGTGGCGCAGATCCGACGCCGGGCCGACAGGTCCGGAGTGCTGGCCGAAGGCGACGAGACCCAGATCGGCCACCACGGCTTCCAGCTGCCGGTCGAATTCCCCGTACGGATAGGCGAAATAGGTGAGCGGCGCCTCCAGTTCGTCGGCGAGCCGCGACCCGGCGTGGCGGATGTCGGCGGCCACGCGCTCGCGCCACTCGCCTGCGGACTCGCCCGGCTGGCGGCGGATCATGTGCCGGTGTGCACGGCTGTGGTTGCCCACCGTGCCGCCGCGCCGCTCGATCTCGCGCAGCTGATCCCAGCTCAGATAGCCGCCGTAATCGTCGTCGATGTAGTCCGTGCTGGCGAACACCGTGAAGGGCCAGCCCCGCCGCTCCAGCCGCGGCAGCGCCTCCGTGTAGACCGACTCGTACGCATCGTCGAAGGTGATGGCCACGGCATTCGGCGGCAGCGGATCGCCGTCCTGGATCGCGCTGACGATCGCCTCCAGCGGGACCACGTTGTAGTCGGCCAGATAATCCAGATGGTCCTCGAAGGTGGCGGGCGTCACGCTGGTGGACGGTGGCGTGTCTTCGCTCACGTGGTGGTAGAGCAGTATCACCGCGTGTTCCTGTGGCCCGGCGGCCGGCGACGATCGCGGCGGCTCCTCCGCCCGGCAGGCGACCGCCGTGAGTGCCAGCGCTAGCACTGCGACGAATCGCAGCGAACGAGGCTCCGTCTCACGCACCGGATTGCTCCAGCTTGTTATAGCGAATGAGCCCCTTTATCTCCTCCACGTAGGCCTGTCCGCGCTCGGAGTAGCGCTGCAGTTGCTCTGCCAGCACCAGGCCGGACAGCGGCCGGTGCTGGGCGCGCAACCGGGCGCGCGCCTCGCGCAATTCGCGGTAGCTTCGGTTCGTGTTGATGTTGCGGATGTAATTGGCGACGGACTCGCGCGGGCTGTCGAAGGCCCGCACCTCGTGGCTGCGGCCTGGCGCCCGCGACTGCGGCACCAGCCCGCAGCCCGCCTCGTAGCACCATTCGCCGAAGAAGTTGTAGCCCTTGCGGGCGAAGCGCGAGGTGCCCCAACCGGACTCTTTCGCCGCCTGGGCGAGCGCCAGAGACATCGGCACCGCGTCCACCCTGCGCAACAGGGCATCGATCAGCGACTCCTCGTCGAACTCTTCCGGATCCAGCCGGTACTGCTCGGCCAGGCGGTGCAACCAGCGGCGATCCAGCCAGCCTGGCTCGTTCTCGGCCGCCAGCTCCCGCAGACGGCGACGGTCTTCGAGCACCCGCGCGTTCTCCTCACGGATGAGCGGGCGCATGAACTCGAAGAACTGCGACTTGCGCTCGGCCCCGGCCTCGTATTCCCGGAAGTCCGGGACGCGATCTGCAGTCAGCCACAGTATCAGGGCCCCGAGCAGGAGCAGTGCCACGACTGCCGCGCCGGCCGTGACCGCAATTTCGTGCCCGTGCAGGGCAGCACGCAAATTCTTCACACGATCCATTTTCGGCATGGCCCGCATACTAACATCCAGGCTTTCCGGCCCTCTGCAAGGCCGCCTGCGAACGGTTAAGGTGTGTCAGGAGAACCGGACCAGGAGCGACCGATGGAACAACAGGGACAACCGCCGGCGCGCTACGACGACCTGCGCGCGCTCTTCATCAACTGCACGCTGAAGCGCTCACCGGAACCCTCGCACACCGACCACCTCATGGAAGCCTCGCGCCACATCCTGCGCGAACAGGGTGTGTCCGTGGAGACCGTGCGAGCCGTGGACCACCACATCGCGCCCGGCGTGCAGCCGGATATGACAGAGCACGGCCATGAACGCGACGACTGGCCGGCGCTGTACGAGAAGGTGCACGCCGCCCACATCCTGGTGATCGGCACGCCCATCTGGCTGGGCGAGAAATCTTCCGTCTGCTCGCGGGTAATCGAGCGTCTGTATTCCCAGTCCGGCGAGACCAACGAGAAAGGCCAGTACGTCTATTACGGGCGCGTCGGCGGCTGCATCGTCACCGGCAACGAGGACGGCGTGAAGCATGTCGGCATGGGCGTGATGTACGCGCTGCAGCACCTGGGCTACGTCATCCCGCCCCAGTGCGATGCCGGCTGGATCGGCGAGGCGGGACCCGGCCCGAGCTACGGCGATCGGCCGAGCGAGGGATCCGACGAAGGGCCGGTCGGGTTCGACAACGAATTCACGCAGCGTAACGTCACCTTCATGAGCTGGAACCTCATGCACCTGGCGCGCATGCTGAAGGATGCCGGCGGCATCCCGGCTTACGGCAATCAGCGCAGCGCCTGGGAGGCCGGCGAGCGCTTCGGTTTCGAGAATCCCGAGTACCGCTAGTCGCGCCGCAGCGGGTCGGCGCGGTCATCCAGGGCCGCAGCAGTCTCGCGAATGACCTCGATGGCCAGATCCACCTCGCGCCGGTGGGTGCGCACGTTCAGGATGGCGAGCCGCAGCACGTTGCGCCCGTCGAGGCGTGTCGTGGAGAGGTAGATGCGGCCGTCCGCCTGGATGCGTTCGGCCAGCCGGCGGTTGAATTCGTCGGCATCGCCTTCGCCGGGTACGTAGCGAAATACGACGATGGACAGGTCCGGCTCCGGTCCCACCTCGAAGCCGGGCAGTTCCGTCATGCGTGCATGGAAGTAGCGGGCGAGCAGCAGCTTCTCCTCTAGCGCCGCGCGGAAGGCGTCCACGCCGGCGAGTTTCAGCGGCAGCCACAGACGCAGCGCGCGGAAGTGGCGGCTCAGCTCCGGCGAGGCGGCCGCCGGCGAGAGCTCCATGGCCTCGCCGAAACCGCCCGTGTCCTGCATGTAGCTCGCGGTGAAGGTATAGGCCTGCCGCAGCTTGTCGCCGTCGCGTACCAGCACCAGTCCGGTGCCGAAAGGCAGGAACAGACCCTTGTGGGGGTCGAGTACGAGGGAGTCGGCCCGCTCCATGCCGGCCAGCCGGCGCCTGCCGTCCGCCGTCAGCGCGAACGCGGCGCCGTAGGCTCCGTCGACGTGCAGCCAGAGCTCCTCGCCATGCGCCACGTCCGCGATGGCCGGCAGCGGGTCCACCGCCCCCGTGTCGGTGGTGCCGGCGGAGGCGACGACCAGCCAGGGCCGCAGCCTGGCGGCCCGATCCTGCGCGATCTGCGCCGCCAGCGCGGCGACGTCCATGCGGTAGCGTGCATCGAGCGGGATGCGCCGCTGCACGCACTCGCCGAGGCCGGCGATGGCCAGCGCCTTGTCGACGCAATGATGGGTTTGCGCCGTCAGATAGACAACCGTGCGTTCGACGTCTCGGGCGCGAATGCCGCGGGCCTCCCGCGCCGTCACCATCGCGGACAGGATCGCGATGCTGCCGCCGGAGGTGAGGTCCCCGGCCGCGGTTTCCGGGTAGCCGATGAACTCCGCTACCCAGCGCAGCAACTGCCGCTCCATGCGCACCGCACCTGGGCCGGCATAGGTCACGCCAGCGTAGGGGTTGGTGACCGCCGCCAGGTAGTCGCCGAGCGCCGCGGCGTACAGCCCGCTGCCGGGGATGAAGCCGAAGAAGCGGCCTACGGTCTCGTTCACGCCGGGGCCCTCGACGCCGCGGGCATAGGCGGCCAGTATGCCGTCGACGGGCGCCGGCTCCTCGCCGAACGGCTCGTCGAGCACGGCCAGGTCGGCGGGATCGGGCCGCGTGTAGGCGGGCATGGTGTCCAGTCGCGTCAGATAGTCTTCCGCACGCTCGTTGACGGCGGTCAGAAGATCGGCACGTTCTTCGGCGGTGGGGTGCAGCGCCGCGGCCCGGACCTCCAGCGCTGCCAATCTTTTTTCATCGGCCGACATGAACTGGTGTAATCGTTCCCCCACTACTGCCAACCGTCTCGTTCGAGCGCATCGGAAACACCCGGACAGAGGCTCGACTCGAACTCATTGATATCGAAATCGGACATGGGGATGTCCAGCGGCTGCAGCCCGGCATCCTGCTGGTCTGCCAGAAATCGTTTGACGATACGGTCACGGAGCAACTGTGTCTCTTCGGATTTCATTACGATCGAGTAGCCGATGCCGGAAAAACCGGTGGTGAGCGAGGGCGCGAGATCGTAGATGGCCTCGGCGTAGACGTTCCAGGGCGACCAGGCCGCCTGCTCCATCCGGGTCATCCTGCTCCAGTCCGTCTCATCGACCCAGCCGAGTCGGACGGGCGCTTCCATGAGACCTTCGCGCCACTGCATGGCGTAGCCGTATTCTTGCAGAGCGTATATGCGTCCGTTGAGGGCTGCCCGGTAGAACCAGCCGGTGGCCTCGTCGAGGAGTCTTTGATTGATTGCTTCCAGATCGATCGAGCCACCCTTCTGCGGCGACGGACGGCCGGTTAGCCGATCCACGGCGTTGCCAGGATCCTGCCCCAGCGCTGCCAGGAGCCGTCGCTGGCCCAGGACCATCATGGCGGCCGTCTCCCCTGACCCTGCAAGGTCTTCCAGCGTTTCATCTTCGACGTGGCGGTAGGGTTCGAAGTCGTCCCTCAGGAGACCCGCCCCGCGCAATCGCTCCATTTCGCGCCGGAGGCCCGGATCACGTCTCGCCTGGGTGTACGTGAGACACCCCGCGTCCGCCTCGACGAGCGGCCAGTCTTCGGGCGGCGCCTCGCGCCTGGCCGCGGTCCCGGCTTCCCCTTCCCGAGGTGGAGATGCGGCTGGCGGCGCGCTCTCCTGCGCCGGCTCCTGCCGGTTGCGCTCCTCCACTGCCTCCTCCAGCGCCCGCTGCAGCCCGATCAGCGCCAGCAGCGCGAGCGCGGCGAGGACCACCGCCGTCAACAACAATCTGGAGTTCATGCTTCGAGTTTACCGTTTGCGCGGACTGCCGACTGCCCTAGAATCGACCGGACTTACCGTAACCCCGCGAAGCGGAACGAGGAATACCATGAAGAACTACCTTCTGTTGCCCGCCGCCCTGCTGCTTGCCGCCTGCGGCCAGCCCGAAGAGGCCGCGGCACCCGCCACCGAGCCGGCCGGCGAACCGGAGGCGACAGCCGAGACGGCGTCACCCGAGCCCGCCACCGAGCCGGCACCCGCGAGCCTGGAGGAGATCCTGGCCGCCCAGCCCGAGGACGTGCAGGCCCGCTACGAGCACCGTCATCCGCAGGAGACGCTGGAGTTCTTCGGCATCGAGCCGGGCATGACGGTGGTCGAGGCGCTGCCCGGCGGCGGCTGGTACACGAAGATTCTGCTGCCCTATCTGGGCGCGGACGGCCGGGTGATCGGCGCCGACTACGCGCTGGAGATGTTCCCGCTGTTCGGCTTCTTCAGCGACGAGCAGATCAAGAAGAAGGAGACCTGGGTGGAAGACTGGACCGCCCAGGCGGAGGGCTGGGCCGGCGATGACGGCGCCGCGGTCTCGGCCTTCGTGCTCGGCTCGCTGCCCGAGGAGATGAAGGGCGCGGCGGATGCGATGCTGTTCATCCGCGCCCTGCACAACCTCGCCCGCTTCGAGGACGAAGGCGGTTACCTGACCGCCGCGCTCGCCGATGCGTACGCCGTGCTGAAGCCGGGCGGCGTGGTGGGCGTCGTCCAGCACGAAGCAAGGCCGGACATGCCCGACGAGTGGGCGGACGGCAGCGCCGGTTACCTCAAGCAGGCGTTCGTCATCAACGCCTTCGAGGAGGCCGGCTTCGAACTCGCCGCCGAGAGCGACATCAACGCGAACCCGGCCGACCAGCCGACTGCCGAAGACGTGGTCTGGAGGCTGCCGCCGACGCTGGCCACGAGTCGTGAAGACCCGGAACTGCGGGAACAGCTGCAGGCCGTCGGCGAATCGAACCGCATGACGCTGCTGTTCCGCAAGCCGGCGGAATAATCCATGTAGGAGGGCCTTCAGGCCCGATCCACGCAAGCCGGATCGGGCCTGAAGGCCCTCCTACATTATAATGTTCGGATGAGGCGAACTCTCCGGCCGCAGATCTTCCTCGCCCTCGCAGCCACGCTGCTGCTGCGGGCCATGATCCCGGCCGGGTTCATGCCGGCGGCCATCGGTGCCGGCTTTCCGTTGCAGGTCTGCCCCAGCGGGCTGCCCGACGGCGCACTGGCGCGCCTCGCCGGCGAGCACGCCGCACACCATCATCACGCCGGTCACGGCCACCACGGTCATCACGACCCCGCGGGCAGTGGCGACGGCGGCCACGCCTATTCCGCCGAGCAGTGCCCCATCGCACACCTGATCGCGGCGGCTGCCCTGCCCGTCTCTGCCGGGCCGGCCGTGCCGGCCTTGCCGGCGCCCGCCATCGTCGCTCCCGTGCCGCGGCACCCGGCGGCCGCGCGTGTCCATCAATACCGCTCCCGCGGCCCACCGGTTCCCGCAGCGACCTGAATGCCTCTTTTCTCAGTGAGTGTCGGTCACGCGCCGACGCTCGCCGCTGCACGACATGGAGCCAGACAATGAAACCGATTCATCACGGGCGGACGGCGCTGGCCGTCTGCCTGGTCGCGTCA
>Ga0102926_1001699_pt1 | contig 12890 bp, 8 predicted proteins | sample SalPonR1_A_D2_MG_FD_78173 | JGI IMG/M metagenome (GOLD analysis project Ga0102926, IMG submission 78173) | Salt pond soil microbial communities from South San Francisco under conditions of wetland restoration - Salt Pond MetaG R1_A_D2_MG | ecosystem: Environmental > Aquatic > Marine > Intertidal...
AATTTAAAACTTAACGAATCCGGTTCATACTGAAAAGGAAGCGAAGCTGAAAAATTAAATTCACCATCGTCTTCAGTTATTATTTCTGATTCAGCCGATAACTGATTTTCCCGGAAATTGAAATTGCCATCTATTTTTGAAAACCCATAATCCTTGTATTTTGCTTCGTTTACCGAAAAATTACCGGCTGCCAGCGGCGATTCCATAGTTCCGGAAACGTTAAATTCACTTTCCAAAAAGCCTGAAAAATCATCCGTAATATCCAGTTTTTGCAATATGGCGGCCGATAAATTTGTGATGTTCATTCGGGCATTGACAGAATCGTTGCTGCTAAAACCAAACATCATCGAATCGAGACGCGCCTGAACAGGTAGCCTGGCGGTCAGTTCAACTTTTCCGCTGTCTTCTGTAAAAATATTGGTTTCAAACTGAAATTCGTTTTCGCTGTAGTTCAGAATTCCGTCGATACCGGTAAAATCGTATCCACTGAAAGATGCATCGGTAAATGAATACGTTGTGTTTAGCACGGGTGATTGTGCGTTGCCGCTTACGTTTATTTTTGCGTTGAACAGGGAAGTAATCGGGTATTCCAACTCCAGCAACCGGTTCAGTTTTCCAATGTCCAGCTGTTCAAATTTCAGCGTGAAATTTTCCTCTTCCCGGAGACTTATTATTCCGTTTGCACTGATAACCTGCGACGAATCGGCGTTGCCAGAAGCCAACCTAAAATTATTTACCGTGTAATTTACCGAATCGAATTCGATGGTGGCTGGTGCGTTTTGCAACTTCCACAGCTGATCATGGAATTGGGTTTCCCAGCTATTTAGCGTGAACCTCGTTTTTTCTCCCGGAACAATGCCGGTCTGCAGGCTGGTAGTTAATTCTGAAGCCTGAAGCCGGGCATCCAGGAATAACGAATCTGTGTTGCCATCAATATTTGCTGTTATGGAATCCACTTTCAGGTTGCCCGATTCCAGCCCACCTGCGAAAATTCGAGCGCTAAGCATGGTGTCGGTTTTTGTAATCCATCCGGTGGCTGCCAGTTGAAGTTGTTCCAGCAGAATGTCCCCGTACCGTGTGGAGTTTAGCTCAACGTTCGATTCCAGGTTCAAGGAATCGGGCCTTCCGAAAAGGTGTGCTGTCAATTTTCCGCTGGTGTTTACATCCACCCCGGCCAGGTACGCACTGAATTCATTGAGGCTGTCAATTTCTGCTGAAAGTTGCAGGTTGGAGTTTGAGGTTAAACTGAATATTCCGCTTGCTTCAAGCCGGGCCATTTGCGTTTTTAGCCTCAGTGAATCGAGATTAATGTTTTGGGTTTTAAAATTGCCGGCTGCATGCAGTGAATCAATCTGAATGTGCTGGAATTCTGAACCATTTCCGGAAATTATAACATCGGTATTCATTTTTTCAGGATCGAATTCGGTTCCCGTGGCAGTAGCTTGCAAATTTAGGTTTGAATAAAGACTGTCGATTCCGGTGAGGCGAGCCAAATTGAGGTTGCGGGTGGAAAGATCCAGCTTGTATTCTGGTTTTTCAGCGAAGTTTTGAATGTTGTGCACCAGATTAAAGGAACCGAAATTTCCATGTCCCCGGAAATTGCCTGCCACATTTCCGTTTTTCAGGTTTAGTTTGAAATTGAGCCGGTCGATCTGCCTGTTTTCAATAACCCAGTTGTTCAACTGTCCGCTAATTTCACTGCTGGCGGTTTTCGGGTCAAATCCACGGCCGTTTGCTTTCAGGGTTCCGTTCAGGAAATACATTAAATCAGGATTGTTGAGCCAGTACGCCAGTTCAACGTTTTTGAAATCAACGGTGAGTTGATAATCGGGTTGAATCGTTATTTCTTCAGAAAGGTAATTCTGCAGGTTTGAGGTGCCGGCGTTGATGAGAATTTGCTGATCCTGGTCGGTTAGTTCGATTGTAGCTTTTGCCGCATTTTGTTCCACGTTTGCCGTTAATTTTACAGAAGGCCGGGCAGGCAGCGTCAGCGAAGGCAAAAAATAGCTGAATTCAGAAATGTCAAACGCGGCGGTTTCGAAATTTGCCGTCCCGTTTTTCAGTGAATCGGATTCCATCTCGGCCATTCCTTCCATGGAATTTCTTCCTGTTTCTACATAAAAGTTACTCAACTCAATGGTTTCGGTATCGCGTTTCATGTTAAATGTCAGTTGGTTCAGGAGGAAATTGGGTTGAAGGGTTGAAAATGAAAATGAATCCAATGTGAGCTCCTGGCTTTTTTCAGCCCAGTTCAATGAAAGTTCTGTGTTCAGGTTTTTAATTTCTTTGGGAATAATAGTGTCCAGCGCTTCGGTTTTTATGTTTCCGTTTGTGAGCTTAAAATTTCCCAGGTTAATTTCAAAAGAACCCGGTTCTTCAGAAGTTTCGCTTTCTTCGGCGCCGGGTTTTATGAGCTGCTGAAAATTCCAGACAGAATCTGAATTTTGCCTGAGGAATAAGCGTGGAGTTTGCAACCCGGCTGAGTGGATGTCCAGCTTTCCGGCAAGCAGTGGCCAAAGGCTATAATTCAGCTCAATTTTTTCAATGCTGGCCAACGTATCATTTTCAGTTTTCAGTAAAATATTGTTTATCGAGAGATGCGTGAAAAAGTTGCCTTCGATTTTGCCAATTTGCAGTTCGCCGTTCAGGAGGCGGGTGGACTGCTTTTCGGCAACGGATGCAATTTTTCTTTTTCCGGTTTCGGTTTGTATGAGCAAGGCAGTCACTATCAATACAACCACCACCAGAAGGAGGAGTCCTCCCACCGAAAGTAAACTGTATTTTAAGCCTTTTCTCATTGATGTAAAAATTATTTTAAAATGCCTGTCCCACGCTTATAAAAAACTGCGGACTTTTTTTCTCGTTCCACAACGGAAACCCAGCATCGAAACGCACCGGGCCAATTGGTGTGTCGATTCTTATTCCCGGGCCGGCAGCATATCCCAAATCGTTAAAATTATAATTGTAAGATTCTTCCCAAACATTGCCCGCCTCGAAAAATGCCACGAGGCTGAGCCGCCAAAACAGTGGGTAGCGTACTTCAAAATTACTTTCGAAAATACTTTTCCCGCCAAGCGGAGTCCCGCTTTCGCGTTTCGGGCCGAGGTCGGAACGGTTCCAGCCACGGATGGAGTTGCTGCCGCCCGAGTAAAAACGGTCTTCAACCGGGATGAATTGCCGGCTGTCAGATGAATTGATTCCCCCGGCCATTAACCTAAATGCCAGAATCACGTCGCCGGTTTTCCGGTAGGTTCTGAAATCGGCCCACAGCTTGGAGTAGTTAAAATCACTTCCAAACAAATATCCGTTCATCTTAAAACCAAACGAAACGTTCATTCCCTTAGACGGCGAAAACCTGGGGTTGGAATTATCGAAAACAGTGCTGAGCAAAACCCCTGATTTTTTGTAAGGAAATTTATCGCTTTCAAAATCTGAAAACTCTTCGTCGCCGGCTTCAAGTAACTGTTCCACATCTTCGAAATAGTAGGTGAGTTTGCTGTTTAGCCGGGGATTAAAATTATAGGTATATGGCACATTAATTCCCCATGTCCGGGTTGTGTATCCGGGCTCTTCTTTCCGGTTGATAAACGGATTGAGAGAGATGGAGCTGTTCATGCCCAAAAACTGTGGCTGAATCCAGCTCAACCGGGCAGAGTAGGGCTCGAGTGCAGAGTGTTTCAGGTACAGATTGAGACGGCGGGCACTTCCCAAAAATCCATGGTAACTTAAATTGACAAATGCCCTGAATTTATCCTCCGTACCGTACCCAGCACCAAGTCTCGTGTTCAGCCGGGGAGCTTCTTCAATATAAACCGAAACGGGGATGGGGCTTTTTTGCGTTTCGGGCACTTTTTCGGGATTAACGGAAACCACCCTGAACATACGCAGCCGATAAAGATTTTGCCGGGTTTCATTTAAATCCGATTTGCTGTATAAATCACCATCGGAATATTTCAGCTGCTTTTTTATGAATTCTTCCGAAACATTTTTGTTGCCTGATATGGTAGTTTCTCCGATGTACGACTTGGGACCGGGATTGACGGAGTAATGAATACCCGTACTGTTGTTATCCAGCTTAAGGTTTAAATTATAGGTGGCAGTGGCGTAAGCGTATCCCTGACTTTTTAACGCATCCTCAATTATGCGGAGATCATTATTTATGGCTTCGTCGCGAAACCGCTTTCCTTCAATCAGTTCCAGTTCTTTTATTACTTTTTCTTTTTCAACCAAGCTGTCAATGTTTTCAGTTTTACTTTGAATGGTAATTGAAACACTATCGGTTACAATCGGTTCGCCTTCGTCAACATTAATTGTTAATTTCAGAGTTTGCTTTTTTTCATTTGTTTTTAGTGGTTGAAGCGTTGCCCGGGCATTTAAAAAACCTTCGCTTTGATAAATCCGGATGAGGCGTTCCAGATCGAGGTTTATCAGTTCCTGGCTGTATAAAAAAGGTTCTTTATCGGTGAAAACTTTTTCGAGATAAGAAACTTCTTTTAACGCCATTTTGTCCAGCAGGAAATCTTTGTCGAGCGTTTTGTTTCCCTGAAAAGTTATTCGACGGACTTCATAATTTTCCTGTCCTTGCAGGCTGAAAATATTTCCGCAAACAAGTAAAATGGAAACTATGAAAGTTAAAAACCGGATCCGCATAAGTTAATTTTCAATCTCCTCAAAAAGGTTTCAAATAATTTTTGAAATAGCAACAATGTAAATGTTGATTGTTTACCAAATTTGTACCACTGTCAGAATATTCAAATAAGCGGTAATTTAAATCTTTTTCGTGGATAAAATTCCACACTTTTCCACAACTTTAAGGAAAAATACAACAAGTCTTTTCAGATTGTAAGTGCCCTTTGGGCTTTTTAGGCTTTTTTTGCGCATGGCATAGTTTTTTCAAATTGTTTACCGATTCGAACCTGTGTTAATAGTGGGAAAAATGTACAAAAATAACTTGGTTACAAAAATTACCGATGGTTTTAAAATAGTAAAAAAAGCACTTTTGCATTTTAACACCAACCGGCCCATTGAACACGCGGGGACAACTGCATTTTTTGCCATTTTTTCGATGGCACCGATACTTATCATCATTATTTCAGTTTTTGGATATTTTGCCGGAGACGATGCCATTCGCGAAAAATTGTTTGATGAAATTAACCTGCTCCTTGGCTCGGAAAGTACGCGGGTTTTACGAAATGCCATTACAAATTACAAAATTGCTGAAAACAGTGGCCTGGGAACAATAATCGGGATTGGGTTTTTCCTGGTTTCGGCTACAACTCTTTTCAGTGCCATGCAAAATTCCATCAATTACATCTGGCGGATAAAAATCAGGACGAATTTGAAAATGAGTGTTTTAAACCTGCTGAAAACCCGTGCTTTATCGTTTGGAGTTATTTTGAGTTTAGGGTTTGTATTGCTGGTTTCGCTAGTTGTTGACGCTTCAATCGGCTTTCTGAAAGATTTCCTTTCTGACCGGTTCAGCCCCGATTTTGTGGTGGTGGCCCAAATTCTGAATGCATTACTATCGCTGGTAATTATAGCCACCGTTTTTACTTTTATTTACCGTTTCCTTCCTGATGTACAGGTGAGATGGAGTGCCAGCTGGTTTGGAGCCGTTTTTACCTCTGTATTGTTTGCGGTGGGAAAATATGCAATTGGTTTATTTATCGGGAACAGCAATCTTGGAGTGGTTTACGGAGCTGCCAGTTCGTTTGTAGTTATTCTGATTTGGATATATTTTGTATCCATCATTTTTTATTTTGGCGTGGAGTTAACCTGTCAGTATTCTAAATTTTACAGGCATGAAATGACACCCGCAAAATATGCTGTTCCGTTTGAAATAGCGCGTATTAAAGAATGATGCGGTCAAATTCCAAAGCTCAAGAATCAAATCCAAACTCAAAAAAATGACTTCGTTTCTTATGGATTAATTGTTTTTGGTAACAGGAGGCTTTGAATGTGCTATTGATAAAATGTTTATCTTTAGCCTATCTGAAATCAAACCTAAATAATGAAATTATGACAGCCAAAAAGAATCAACTTATTTATGTGGTAGAAGACAATAAGGTTTACAATAAACTGATTACCGAGTATTTGAAAAAGCAGCAGTACACCAATGTAAAGTCTTTCTTTTCGGGTGAAGAGTGCGTAAAATCCATTAAACAAGGCGAAAAACCCGAGATAATTATTCAGGATTATTTTTTGGAAAATATGAATGGACTCGACGTTTTGCGTAATGTGAAAAAAGTTAATCCGGAACCGGAATTTGTTTTTCTCACCAATAACGAAAGCATGGAAGTGGCTGTAAATACCATAAAGTATGGTGCTTACGATTACATTATTAAAGATAAAATTACACTGGACAAGGTGATGGACCGCATTGGAAAAATCACCCAGCTGAAATCATTGGAGCGACGGAACCGGCAGATTCAAAAATACATGCTGCTTTTCTCAGGTGTCATTTTCCTGATTATAGTCTTCTCAATTCTTTATTTTGTAGTAGATATCTTTGGTGTTCGGTAAATTGTTCGGTTAAAAGCCAGTTGAATTAAAACAAACGAAACCCGGGATAAAATCATTTCTCTTCTTTTTTGTTTATTTTTCCCTGCTGGCTGAGCAGGACTGCAATTGGCCGGGTGTCAGGAAATTCAGACATGATTATTATTATGATTACCGTAATGGGGACACTAAGTAGCATTCCCGTAACACCCCACATAACTCCCCATAGCGCAAGTGTAAGAAAAACCACCAGGGGGCTGATGTTCAGCGAAGTGCCCATAATGCGCGGTTCAACAAGGTTCCCCATAATAAGCTGGATGGCGCCCACAATTGCCAGTACCAGAATTGCTGGTGTTATGTCTCCAAACTGAAGCATGGCAAAAATGGTAGGGAAAAGAGTTGCTATCAGCGACCCAATGGATGGGATGAAATTCAGCACAAAAATCAGGAACGACCAGAAAAGCGGGGCATCCACACCAATAATCAGCAACACAAAATAACTTAGCATTCCGGTAATCAGGCTGACCAGAGTTTTTACAGCTATATAATTACTTACCGATTTGTCAATTTTTTTGATTAAGCCGTTAATCCTGTTGTAACTTTTTGGGTCGGGGTACATGGCTTTTACTTTTTGGGGCAGAATGGGTTCTTCGAGTAAAAGAAAAATTAAGTAAAGAAAAACCATGAAAGCATCGCCAAACAGCCCGGTAAGTGTGGAGAATATTTTTGAAAGAATGCCTCCAAAATTTAATTCATCGGCAAAATCACTCAGTAGCGATGATAAATCCACGTTGAATTGCTGGCTTATGGAATTGGTTATTTTATTTACATTGGCCTCGTAAACCGGCAAAGTCTTCGATAGCTGCTGAATGTTCTGGCTTATCATTTCCACAGTAAAAACCAAAAAAGTAAGCAAAAGCACGGATGATATGATTGTCAGAGTCCATTGGGGCAGCCTGCCTACGTATTTAATTTTTGAAAGAATGTTTCTGATAACCCGTATGAGGAATAAAAACAGGATGGCAAGAATGAAAGGAATGATGATTCCCTGTGCATAAATCAGCACCATTACCAGGGTTACAATAATCAGAAAAATATAAATTCTTTTAGTTGCTTCCATGCGTTTTGTCGTTAGTTTAACTTAGCGCTTTCGGGCAGGCCCCACTCTTCATTTATTTTAATTCCGAGGGTTTCCAGTTCGTTTAAAACAGGCTCGTAAATACTTTTTATAACGGGAATCTGAACGCCTGTATTATTAATTTTTCCGTTCAAAATCAGTTTTACGGCAACTGCGGCCGGCAGCGCAACAGTGCGCGCTATTGATGTGTATTCTGCTGTCGAAAAATCGAGCATTCGCGACTGAATAACCTCTTTCTTCCCTTTCGAATTTTCAATTAAAAAGGAATGCAGCATAACCACCATATCGCGAGCTCCTTTGGGCAGCATCATCTTTTGTAACATTAACATGGCCGTGAGGTCGAAAGTTGAACCTTCTTTCAGATTTATCATGTTATTGTCGAAATAGCCAAGCCAGTCCAAAGCAATAATTGCCGGATGATCCAATTCGAGGTTTAACGTTCCTGCCAGTTTTTCTTTCACGTTTTTGGGATAAACGCCAATTTTTTCTGAAACAATTTCTTTGAAGTTTTTCCCTTCAAAGTTTTGTATTTCATGCGAAAGCAAACCGAGCGATTTGATTACATCCATGGCTTCGCACCAGTGAGGATGCCTGAATGTTCCCCTGTAAACAGTGCGGGCTTCTTGTATCCCGTAATTTTCAATGTAATTCAGCGAATTGCGGTTGGGATAAACCTCCATATTGCCCGCTTCGGGGAAATCGATTTTCATCGGATTTTTAAATAAATCTTTTGTGGGGATTTCAACCACCTCACTGTCTTTTAAAAAGGTTGCCCCGTTATTGCTGGCCTTTAAAACACCCTGTGGCGACCACGAGAATTTATAACCAAAAGGATTATCGGCTTCCTCAGGAGCTGGTAAAGCCCCGCAAATGGAGTAAAGCTCATTTATCTTTCCGCCATCTTCATGCACTTTGTCGATAATACGCTTGGCAGTCATGTGGTCCAACCCGGGATCAACGCCAATTTCATTCAAAAATAACAGGCCCGCTTGCTGAACATCGGTATGTAATTTTTGCATTTCCGCTGAAACGTAGGAGGTTGTAACCAAATTTTTCTTGTGCCCCAGACAATGCCGGGCAACTTCAACATGATGCTCGGCGGGAAGCAGGCTTACTGTTAAATCATGTTCGGCTATCAGTTTATCCAGCAGTTCTGTGTTGTCAATTGTCCACGAAACGGCTGTGCCGCCTTGCTGTGAACTGATAATTTTTTCTGCTTTTGCCTGTGTGCGGCTGGCTATTGTAACGTTAAAATTGTTATCGAGCAAATAATGTGCTATGGGACCTGCAATCCTGCCTGCCCCCAAAATCAAAACTTTTTTCATTTCATCTACCTCTTTCTGTCCGGATATGTGGGTTAAGCTCCTCCATCCGTATTCATTTTTTTTATTAAAGATTGTAAAGGTCGTGAATTTTTTTGAACAGAAACTGATTTATGACCTGTTAAAGACAAGCTTTTTTGAAAACAGAATTTCGATAGTAATCAAATCATTCCCAATTTATGTCTGATCAGGTTATTTACAAAAAGCATCAGTTTTGTTGAATTGGAAATCCGGTAGCGTTGCGTCAAAATATCGTCGGCAGTGGTTTTTTTTATTTTTTCAAGTAGCTTAAGGTAATAAGTATAGGCCAGAAAAACGCCCAGCCTGACATCTCTGTTCAGTTCTTTTATTCCGGAAAGGGCCTCTTCAAAGTCTGCAGCAATGTCGTTTTCAATCTCTTTTTTCTGTTCTTCCGAGAAATTTTCAAACTCAATTCCCGGGAAATAAATTCGCTTTTTTTCAATGTAATCGGCACGGATATCGCGCAGGAAATTCACTTTCTGGAAAGCTTCACCCAGCTTTCGGGCGGGGTGTACCAGTTTGTCAAATTCCTCATTACGGTTTTTGTAAAACACCCGCAGGCACATCAGGCCCACCACCTCAGCCGAACCGTAAATGTAGCGGCTGATTTCCTCCTGGTTGTATTCATTATGCGTCAGATCCATTCCCATGCTGTTCAGGAAGGCATCAATATATTCATGGTCGATGTTATATTCATTCACCACATGCTGAAAACTGTGCAGGATAGGATTGGTACTGAATTGATCGTTTATGGCTTTATAAGTTTCCTCGCGCAGGTTTGATAGCAGTTTTTTCTGGTTGTGATTATGAAAAGTGTCAACAATTTCATCGGCAAAACGCACAAAGCCGTATATGCCGTAAATGCCCGGCCTGTATTTCTTTTTAAACATTTTTATGCCAAGCGAAAACGATGTGCTGTAATTATTGGCAGTTATTCTGCTGCAATCGAAAGCATTTTTATTGTACAGTTGCATTGTGTTTTTCAATTCGTTCAACAGCCAGTTTCGAGCTTATTATCACCATTGGCAACCCCGTGCCCGGCAAGGTTGAAGCTCCTGCGTAAAATACATTTTTAAATTCTTCGTCATAATTTTTTGGTCTGAATCCGCCAATCTGGTTCATGTCGTGGGCCAGTCCGAGTGCACTTCCCTTGTGCAGGTTAAACTGGTCGCGCCATTCCTCGGGTGTGTAAATGGTTTTGGTTACAATTTTTTGCTGAATATCAACGCCCACCCGTTTGCTGAAATCGTTGATAATGCTGTTCACAATTTCTTCGCGGTCGTTCCAGTTGGACTTGTATCGCAAATCGGGAACCGGACAAACAAAAAACAGGCTTTCACAACCTTCGGGGGCGCAGTCGCTGTTGGAATGCGACAGCACATTCACATAATAGTAGGGTTTTTCAAATGAGTCGGGATTAGTGAAAATTTTGTTTGCATACTCCTTAAAATTACTTCCCAAATAATAATTGTGGTGTTTTACGTTTTGCAATTTTTCACTTATTCCCAGGTAAAAAGTAAGGGTACCCATCGTCCATTTCATTTTATCGAGCTTTTCTTCAGAGAACGAAGGGCGGTTAAAAATATTTCCCCTGAACCAGGCTGCATCGGCATTAACAAGAAACATGTCGGCTTCCCATTTTTTTCCGTTGGAGTCAGTAAGGTATTCCAGTTGGTTTTTCGAAGCTTTAAATCCAGTAATTTCGGTATTGTAATGAATTTTTATGTTTTGTTTTTTTAGCTCATCGCACAATCCTTCCACAATTTTGTACATGCCGCCTTCCACATTAAAATAGCCGTTGTGGATAAATTCGGTGTACGAAAGCAGTGAATAAATTGCAGGTGTGTCGAATGGTGTGCGGCCGACAAAAAAGGCTACCAATGATAAAATTTGCTTCACTTCCTCGGAAGTAAAATAGGTAGAAACCTGCTGCCAGAAACTGCGGAAAAGCACAGGCAAAAGTGTGGGCGGAGCCTGCATTAGTGTGAAAAAGTAATGCATCAGCGAGTTGTAATTTCTGCGAACCACCAGGTCAACGGTACCATCAAAAAGTTTCTGGCCTGCCGAAAGGTATTTTTTTATTTTTTCCTCTAAGTCAGGTTCAACATCTTTGAATTCTTCGGCCAGTTTTGCCAAATCTTTGTACATGGTGTAGGTTTTACCTGTAGAAAGAAAGTTAACAGTGTATAGCGGATCGAGCTCAACAAATTTGAACGGCATTTCAATTCCGGCATCTTTAATGAATTCGTCAAATTCGTAGGACATGCTGAAAAAACTTGGACCTACATCAAAGGTAAAACCATCTTTTTTCAACTGGTTTAAACGGCCGCCGGCTTTGTTGTTTTTTTCAACCAGTTCCACCTGGTATCCGCGTCGTGAAAGGCGAAGAGCTGCTGCCAAACCGGCAAGTCCGCTGCCCACGATCAGTATCTTTTTTGCCATGTTATTAATGTTTTATTGTAAAGAAGGTAATAATTCGTCTTTTACCCAAATAAACTGAGGTTCAATATTAAGGGCTTTTTTATAAAATAACAATGCCTTTTCCTCATTTCCTTCATGGTTTTCAATTTGACCGATAGTAGCCAATAAATTCAAATACATCCATTTTTGGGTTTGCTTTTCTTCCTCCTGTTTTTCAAAAATTTCAATTGCTTTTAAATAGTAATGCATTGCCTTTTCTGTTGAACCGCCAAACATTTCGGGCATGTGGTTCCAAATATTTCCCATTTCAATATTGGCCTGCAGGTTTGTACTGTCTTTTTTAATGGCCAGCTCGGCATGATCCATGCTTTTTGGGCCGAAAAACGGTGCCCTCCAAAGGCTCAGTCCGATTTTAAAACCGTAGGCCGCTGCATTGTAGGCGTGGTAATCGGCAGTTTTTCCTTTTTTCTCTTTTAAAAGTTCGAGGTTTTTTTCCATCATTTCCAGGTAGTGCCTGGCATCCTTTTTTTTGTCGTTCCCCAGGCACCAGCCAATGTAACCGTACTGGTAATTTATCAGATCCAACAGGTTGACAGCTTCCGTGCTTTTTTTGCTTTCCATTTCATTGACAGCCGCTTCCCAATTCTCCATTTTCCCGGAAATGAATGACTCATAAATTTTTGTGCTGTAGTTGTTTTGAGCAACTGAAAACAAACTGAAGCATACAAACAGGAGCATTAATCTATATCTCTTCCTTTCCATTGGTTTTTTTTCTGTTTTTTATTCAGATAAGATAGAAAAACAATCCCACCCATTAAAAGTTGTTGAGGTATTGCAAGAAACAAATTTTGCCAAACAGACTGTTTACTGGCCACCGAAACAAATATTTTCAGGGCAATTGCCATTACGAGAGTGGTAATTATAAACACCGGCGGAAGAAAAAACAGCACGACAAAAATCCCGAATGTCCCAAACAACCAATATAGAAAAGCAGCCAAATGACTGCCGCCAAAAAACTCGGCTACGTTTTTGGCAAATCCCTGTATGGCATCATCAAATCCTTGGTACATGCGGCAACTGATGGTTTCGTTGCCTGTCATACATTGCATTTTTTGTCCTTCCGATTTATACATGCGAGCAATTAATATGTCTTCAACCGGATGTTTCTTTACTTTTTCGTGAGGTTGAATTTCCAGATAGGTCTCTTTTTCAAAAAGCATGAACTGGCCGTTGGCTGCTGCCAGCGAAGGTCTGCTGCTTTTGCGGGTGAGCACCATTGGCAGCAGCGACAACAAAATGCTGTTCATCACCGGAACGGTAATTTTTTCGCCGGTGGTTTTCATAATTTGTTTTGGGAAAATGGAAAGCAGTTTCAGCCGGTGTTTTTGCATTTGCGCCAGCGCGCTTTCAATCACTCCCGGTAAAATACGCACATCGGCATCGAGGAATAAAAAATAGTCGCCTGTGGCATTGCGGGCCAGGTTGTGGCA
>Ga0102926_1001700_pt1 | contig 12889 bp, 11 predicted proteins | sample SalPonR1_A_D2_MG_FD_78173 | JGI IMG/M metagenome (GOLD analysis project Ga0102926, IMG submission 78173) | Salt pond soil microbial communities from South San Francisco under conditions of wetland restoration - Salt Pond MetaG R1_A_D2_MG | ecosystem: Environmental > Aquatic > Marine > Intertidal...
CCGCCCCGCCAGCACCCGGCCCAGGAACGCCTCGCTGTCGGTGCCGCCGTACACGTCGGCGGTGTCCAGGAACGTCACGCCCGCGCTCAAGGCGGCGTCCACGACGGACTTGGTCTCGTCCAGGTCCAGCCGACGGCCGAAGTTGTTGCAGCCCAGGCCGACGACGGAGACGGTGAGGGAGCCGATCGATCGGGTTCGCATGGGGTCACTGTACGGCAGAGCGCGCCGCTACCCCGCGTCGGCTCGCAGGGCATGGACCGTTTCGCGCGTTTCCAGATACAGCCGTCGGAACAGGGGGCGATCGATCGCGTACCGTGCGTGCGCGGCCGCGTCAGGTACGATCCGCGTCTCGCCGCGAACCCACCCCGTGAGATCCTCGCGCTTCAGCAGCCCAGCCGCCCGCCCGGCCAGGAACGCGTCTCCGTAGCTCGCCCCCACGTTCACGTCGCGCACGATCTGCTCACGACCCGTGACGTCGCTCACGATCTGCGGCCACAGCCCGCCCTGGGCGCCTCCTCCGACCGCCAACAAGCGGCGCACCGGCGCACCGAGCTCCTCGAAAGCGTCCAGATTCTGGGCGATTCCGTGCGCCACGCCCTCCAGCGCCGCTCTGAAGAGGTGATCCCGACCGTGCGCCAGCGTAAGGCCAGCGATCACGCCACGGGCGTTCGGATCGTTGATCGGCGTCCGCTCGCCACTGAAGTAGGGCAGCACCAGCAGGCCGTCGCTGCCCACCGGCACGCCGGCCGCACGATCGAACAGGGTCGCGTACGCCTCTCCGGCGGGCAGCTCACGGGCGAACTCGTCGCGGATCCACTTCGTCAGGCTCCCCGTCGTGGACATCCCCGCCGCCAAGGCGTACTGCGGCTCGAACGCGCCTGCCGTCATCCACACCCGAGGATCCGCCAGGGGCCGGTCCAGCACGAGAATGAAGAACGTCGTGCTGCCGTACATCACCATCAGGTCGCCCGGCTGGACCGCGCCGACGCTGATCGCCTCGCTCAGGGCGTCCACCGCCCCGACGGCGACCGGCGTGCCGGGTGCGAGCCCCGTCTCCTCCGCCGCGACGGCGCTCACCGTGCCCGCGAGCTCGTCGCTCCAGCCCAGGCGCGGCAGCATCTCGACGGGCGCGACCAGGTCTGCGAAACGGTCGCTCCAGGCGAGCGTCTCCATCTCCATGAGCGGCATCCAGTGGCTCGCCGTATGGCGGTCCATGACATGGCGGCCCGTCAAGCGATAGACGAGGTACGACGAGGCGGTCTCCAGCCGCTCCGTCCCCGCCCACACCTCGGGCTCGTGCCGACGCAACCAAGCGATCTTCGGCCCGATCGCCTGACTCGTGAACGCCATCTTCGAGAACGCCAGCACCTCGTCCGTACCGATCGCGGCGGTCAGCTCGTCGATCTCCTGCGTAGCGCGCGTGTCGACGCCGTAGAGGATGCCCTTCCGAAGCGGTCGACCCTCTCCGTCAAGCGGCAGGAGACACGGCCCGATCGCGCTGACTGCCACGCCCGCGACGTCCTCGCTCCGGTGCGGTCCGCCGTCCAGAAGCTCGCGGCACACCGCGACGACGTCGTGCCACCACACGCCGTCGGCGTCCTGCTCGGCCCAGCCCGGCCGAGGCACGTCCATCCCGTGCTCCACCGTCGCGGTCGCGACGATCTCGCCCTGGACCGTCGTCAGCACCCCCTTCGTCGACCCGGTGCCGACGTCGATCCCGAGAAGCAGGCTCTCGCTCACGGTGACACCTCACCGCACAGATGCACGGACATCCCCATCTCGTCGAACGCCGACGCTTTCGCCAGCGCCGCCCGCCAGGCGTCGCGCTCCGTCGGCGCATACGCGACCTGGACGTGGTTCGCCTTGTGCCTCGCCATCATCTGATCCCTCGTCACGCCGTGCAGGACCGCGTTCATGACCGGCCACTCGGGCGTGGTGGCTTGGCGCCGGCGGCGAACCTCGTCGTCCGGTAGCTCCACCGAGCGTCCCAGCCCGACGTCCGCGTGTAGTACGCCCTCCATCACGAACACGCGGCTCCACACGATCGGTCCAGGCTTCGAGACGCCTGACAACGTGCTGCCGCCCAGCGGGAAGTACATCGGCGGCTGGCGGTACCCTTCCGCGCCGGCGTACCCGCCGGTCAGGTGCGACGCGGGCACGGCGCCCGAGATCTCGAACACCCACACGAAAGCGTCGATCCCGTCCGCCTGAAACCGCTCGCCCCATCGCAGGTCGTGCAGCGTCGTGCTGGGCTCGAAGCCCAGCCGGGTCCACACGCGGTTCGTGACCAACGCGTCGACCGCCGCCCCTTCGTCCACCTCGTTGAAGTGCGGGATCGCGAGGCCGTCACGAATCGGCTCTCCCGACGCGGCCAGCACGGGTGGGCGATTCGGGTCGTTCAGCAGTCCCTCCACGAGGTCGCTGGCCGGCGCCATGTCCTTCAGCCCCTGCTGGTACTGGATGCCGATCGCGTCGCATGCGAATCGCTCGGCGATGCGCACGGCGGCGACGTACATCTTGCACTGCTCGTGAATCTGCTCTTCCGTGAGGTCCGCGGCGGGATCGTGGCCGGTGTGGAAACGCATCCCGTGCTCGTCGAGCCAGGAGCGCACGCCGGCCGCCTCCGCTTCGGTCACGGTCCGCATCTCGGCGACCAGCGCCGACTGCGACAAGCGTTCCTTGTACAGACCCATCGGATTGAGCAGCTCGTCGTCGATGATGGCGTTGTACATCCCCATGCAGCCCTCGTCGAACACGCCGAGGATGGCCATCCGCTCGGCCAGCTCCCGGGCGACGTCTCGGCCGACCTTCGCCAGATCGTCGCCGACGCTCGAGGCGTCGAACCGCCGCACATGCGACAGATCGTGCTCGATGGGCCGGCCCGCCAGCCAGCTGCGCAGGCCCTCGCGAAAGAACGCGTCGTCGAACGTCTCGCTCCAGAGCGAGTCGTACGCCACGCCAGCCTTCGTGAGCGAGCCGTTCAGGTTCAGCAGCCCGACGAGTCCCGGCCACTGCCCGCTCCAGTTCGCGATGGTCAGGATCGGACCACGGTGACGGCGCAGCCCCGCCAGAACGTGGTGCGAGTACTGCCACACGGCGGTGGCCACGATGACCGGCGCGTCGACGGGTACGTTCGCGAACACGTCCATCCCCATTCGCTGCGACGAGACGAAGCCGTGCCCGGTGACGGGGTCGGCGTCGAACGCACGCTGCGCGGTCCATCCCTCGGCCTCGACCGCCTCCGCGAGGCGACGCTCGAGCTCGACTTGGGCGGGCCAGCCGGCCTGATTCGCAGCGAGCCGCAGATCGCCGCTCGTGACGAGAAACGCGGTTCGGTTCGTTGGGATCATGGTTTCGTATTCCTCCGGTCGGTCGTGCGGGCGACCCGGGGCGCAGGACGCATGCGGGCGCGCAGCTCAGGTGCGGGCGATGCGGAAGCCGTCGTCCTCGCGCTCGACGTCGAATCGCTCCCAGCGCTCGAAGTCGTGGAGCACGACGATGCGGCTCAGGTCGCCGTCGACCTCCTGCATCATCTTGTCGATCACCATCAGCGACTTGTAGTGGCTCCCGACGCCGAACCCTAGCGGGATGTACGTTCCGTTCCCGTCCAATCCCGTGAGGTTCGCGTAGCTGTAGGCGCAGTCGCCGGCGATGACGACGGGGCCGCGAGAGGCCGTCTCGACCACCACGTACTGCGAGCCGAACGTGTGCGAGTCCTCGCCCAACACCACGTGAATACCGGGGAGCAGGTCGCGCATGTCGCCGTCGAGCAGCGTCAGCCGATGATCCTCGGCTGCACGGAGCGCCTCGTGCACGTCCTCGGCGTCCAGCGCCACGGTCAGGAAGCCGAACCGTTCCGGCAGCGACATCGCTTCGATCCACTGCAGCAGCTCGCGCTTCTGGATGTACAGGTGCGCGTTCGGAAAGTGATCGATCGATCCCATATGGTCGTAGTGCGCGTGCGTGAGCACGATGTCGGTCACGTCTTCCGGCCGCACGCCCAGGGCGGCAAGCCGATCCAGGGGAGAGACCCACTCTGCGATGCCGAACTTCTGCGCCATCGCCTCGCCGCTGCCCTCGCGCATGAAGCCGGTGTCGATGAGGACCGTGCGCTCCGCGTTGCGGGCCAGTACGAACGAGAACGGAAGGTCCACGGTGCCGCGGTCGTAGACGCCCAGCAGCAGGCTCGCGACGGGCTGATCCTTGCTTCGGGCGTACTCCAGGACGAACACGTCGTACGTCGTCGGACGGTCGGTCGTCATGATGGTTTCTCCTCCTCATCGGCTGGGCTTTCGAGGCCCGGGTAGTCGCTCACGAGCAGGCGGTACGGGGGCGTGTCCTCGACGACGGCGCTGAACCGTCGCCCTGCATCGAGGAACACGTTGTCCGTCGCATCGTCGTTGACGCTCGACACCTCGCCGGCGAGGACCGTGCCTCCGTCGGCCCAGAAGGCGTGATAGTCGCCAGGCCGCAAGGTGACGCTCTCGCCTGGTCGGAGGACGAGGTGCCCGCCCGACGGCAGCGTCGTCGACGTGCCGTCGGTCCAGACCGTCAACGATCCGTCGCGAGGCCCTGCGTCCGGATCTCCGGCACGAAGCTCGATCACGAGGTCGCCGACCCCCCCGCGGTGGACGATGTCTTCCGTCTTGACGCGGTGGGTGTGCATCGGCGTGAGCTGACCGTCCCGGACGACCAGCAGCTTCTCGGCGTACGGGCGCCGCTCGGGCACGGCATCGCCGCCGTCCGTCAGGCCGTTCCGGAGCGTGATCAGGGTCAGTCCCGTCCGCTCGAACCGACCGCTGCCGAAGTCGGTGACGTCCCACCCCAGCCGGGGAACCAGGACGCCGGCGAGCTCGTGTCGTCGTGCCCGCAGCTCGTCGGGCGTCAGGCCCGCGAACGGCGGAAGATGCACGCCCAGGTCCCGGAGCCAGCGCTCGGCCCAGCGGACCGCGTGGTTGATCTCGGAGCGTCTCATCCGCCGCTACTTGATCGCCAGGGCGTTGGCGGGAGAGCCCGCCCCACCCACCTTGTGCAACGGGGCCGCCGTGAACAGACCCCTGTACTCGCCGTCGTTCTCTGCGTCTTCGGCCAGCGCGTCCAGCACGAACATCTCGCCGACGGCGAGGCCCAGCAGCGGAATGATCCGAAAGTGCAGGTAGGCGTCCCACGTGGACTCGGGGTCGTCGGCGTTCCACGGTCCGCTGGGCAACACCTCGAGCGCGGGCACGTCGCACGCCACGGCTGCGACGTGGGCGTCCCAGAGCCAGGCCGCCATCGCTTCGGTCCCGACCAGACCCGGCGTACGCAGGTCCTGTCCCGCGGCCGCGAGCGCCTGCCGTGTTCGGGCGTCCTGCCGCTCGTACCATCCTAGCCAGCCCATCCGGATCAGCAGGATGTCGCCGGTCCGCAGCGTGACGCCCTGGCGTTTCAGCGTCGCGTCGAGATCGTCGGGCGTCACGCCGTCGGACCGGTCCGCGCGAAGCGGACGGCCGACCGCCTGTCGGTAACGGGCCACGTCCGCGAGCACGAAACGCCCGACGATGCCACGCTCCGCCCACCGCTCGATGCCGTTGCGGCTACCGGGGCGACCGGTGATGTCCGCTTGCGTTCGACCGTTGTAGTAGCCGTAGCGAGGATGCGGCATGTGGCACAGCGCATCCCACTGGGTCGACGCTTGGGGGTAGAACCGGTCGTAGTAGTCGTCCGCGCCTGGCTTCAGATCGATGATGTGGTGCTCGAGCGCTTTGCGTCCGAGGATCGGCGGGTCGGGCCGTTCCACGTCCCAGTTCAGCGAGAACACGGCGCCTCGTCTAGGCGTCGCCAGCGCCTCGCGTACGCGCTCGGGAGTGAGCAGGTTGATCGTTCCGACCTCGTCCTCATCGCCGAACACCCCCCATGCGGAGCCGGGCGGCTTGTCGGGGGCGATCGGGAGGTCGTGGTAGGCAGGAAGATCGGTAGGCGACCGGTCGTTCGTCATCGTGTCGCGTACCTCCGTGCCACCGTGCTCAGTCCGACGGCGGCGATCAGGATCGCGCCTTGGAAGACGTACTGGTAGAACGTCGGCGCGCCGAAGATCGCCAGTCCGTTGAAGCCGATCCCGATGATCAGGACTCCGATGAACGTGCCCGGTACGTGGAACTCCCCGTCCTTGAGGGTCGCCGAGCCCAGGAACACCGCGGCGAACGCGTTCAACAGATAGGCGTCCGCTGCCGTCGTCGTGCCGCTGCCGATGAGCGACGCTAGCAGGATGCCGGTAAGGCCCGCCGCGACAGCCGCGACCACGAAAGCGAGGACCTTGATCCGGTCCACGCGGATTCCCGAGAGCCTTGCCGCTTCGATGTTGCCCCCGACGGCCTGGATCCTTTGCCCGGTCTCCGTGCGGTTCACGAGCACCCAGAGGAGCACCAGGACGCCGAGCGCGATGAGGATGTTGTTCGGGATGCCCAGCGTCGACCCCAGCGAAATCGACAGAAAACTGTCCGGAACCCCGGTGGCGATCGGCGCGCCGGTCGAGTACGCGTAGTTCAGCCCGACGATCACGCTTCCACTGCCCAGGGTAGCGATGACGCTGTTCACCCGGAGCTTGGATACGACCAGCCCGTTGAACACGCCGATCAGCGCGGCGACGGCCAAGACGATGAGCATCGCCACGATCGGCGGCAAATCGTTGTGCACCATGAGGCCGGTGACCAGCACGCCCGCGAAGGACGCGGCGTACGCGATGCTCAGATCGAGCTCGCCGACGATCACGGCGACCGTCAGTCCGCCGGCGATGATCGCGGTAAGCGACGCTTGGTTGAGGATGTTCACGAAGTTCGACACCGTGAAGAAGTAGCCAGGCGCAGCGATGGTGAAGGCCAGAATCATCAACGCCATGCCGACGAGCGTGCCGTACTTGGCCAGCCACGCGAACACCCGACGCCGCGCGCCCTTCGACCGTTCTGCCCGATCGAGCGCCGACTCCTCGCTTGCGAAAGCCTTGCGGTTCCCGTCCATCCCGTCCTCTCTCACGCCTCGTGCCGATAGCTGAGCTGAAGAAGGCGTTCCTTGGTGATGTCGGTCCCGCGGGCTTCGCCGGCGAGGCGGCCCTCGACCATCACCAGCACGCGATCGCACAACCCGGGGAGCTCTTCGTTGTCGGACGAGATCACCAGCACGGCCACGCCGCGGTCGGCGACCTCCCGAATCAGTCGGTGGATCTCGGCGCGCGCGCCCACATCGACGCCGCGCGACGGCTCGTCGAGAATCAAGACCTTCGTGTCCAGATCGAGCCACTTGCCGATGACGACCTTCTGCTGGTTGCCCCCGCTGAGCTGACGCACGGGCGTGTCCACGCTCTCGGCCTTGATCTGCATCCGGCCCATGACGGTCCTGGCCCGTGCGGCGCTCTTGCCGTTGCTGACGATCGGAATCGCGGCGAGGCGCCGCAGGGGCGGAAGATCGGTGAGGTTGAGGTTGAACCGTACGCTCTTGTCGAGCACCAGCCCGGCCGAGCGACGTTCCTCGGGAACGAAGGCGACGCCCTGATCGACAGCGTCGTAGGGTGCGGCGGGCCGATAGGGTCGCCCGTTGAGCGTCATGCTTCCGCTGGTCGGCATGTCCACCCCGAACAACAGCCTGGCGAGCTCGGTGCGACCTGCACCGACGAGTCCTGCGAGACCGAGCACCTCGCCGGCGTGGACGTCGAACGACACGCCGCGCACACGGGGCGGCCGGCGCAGATCCCGGGTCCGTAGGACGACGTCGCCCGTTCGGTGCTCGGGCGCGGTGGCGTCGTACGCATCGGCGAGCTCGCCGCCGACGATGCCTCGAACGAGCGAGTCGCGCGTCATTTCATGGCGCTCCTCGTAGAGGACGCGGGCGCCGTCCTTGAACACCGTGACGACGTCGCAAAGCTCGAGGATCTCGTCCAGCCGATGCGAGACGTACAAGATGGCGATCCCGTCGCTGGCCAACTCGCGCACGACGCGGAACAGCCGCTCGCTCTCCTCTGCGGAGAGCGAGGCGGTCGGCTCGTCCATGGCGATCAGCCGGGCACGCCGAATCAGTGCACGGCCGATCGAGAGCATCCACTGTTCGGCGGTGCTCAGCTCGCTCGTGGGCGTATCCAGGGAGAAGTCGATGCCGAGTCGGCGAACGACGTCGGCGACCTCGGCACGTACGCGCGCCCAGTCGACGAGGCCGAATCGTGAGGGCTTGCTCAGCCCCAACGTCATGTTCTCGAGGGCGGAGAAGTGCGGGACGAGGTTCAGCTCCTGGTGGATGAAGCTGAGCCCCAGCGCCGACGAGCTCTGCGGATCGTGGATGTCGACGACGTCTCCGTCGACCTCGATCGTTCCGGAGTCCGCCGTCTCGACACCGGCGAGCAGCTTGATCAGCGTGGACTTGCCCGCGCCGTTCGCGCCTACCAGTCCGTGGACCTGACCTCGGCGCACCTCGAGATCGACGCCCTTGAGCGCTGCGACGCCGCCGAACGACTTCGCGATCCCGCGTACGCGGACGAGGGGCCGACCGTGCGACGGCTCGCGCGGTTCAGGGCGGGGTGCCCGTCCGTCGTGGACGGGCACCCCCGATTCGTGGCTAGCGGAGACCATGCGCTGCTCCTCGTCGTGCCTGCTGAAGGCAGGCTCAGTTCCCGACGGTTTCAGGGTGCTCTTCGATGAACGCGTCGACGTTGTCGGCGTTCACGACGACCGCCGGGATTTCGACACCGACCGGCTCGAACGTCTCTCCTGCCTCCATCGCGTCGGACGCCTCCTTGAGCGTGGCGACCAGAAGCTTGCCCTCTTCGTAGCTCTGCTGCCACGCCGTCGCCGTCATCCAGCCGGCCTGGACGTTGAGGATCGCCTCGGCGTTCCCGTTCACGCCGTAGACGAGCACGTCGTCCCGCCCCTGCTGCTTGAGCGTGGAGATCGCGCCGAGCGCCGGGTCGTCCCAGCATCCCCAGATCGCCAGCGACTCGTCGCCTGCCGGGTGGGAGGCCAGCCATGCCGCCGCGTACTGCGCGCCGTCCTGAAGGTAGCCGGGGATCCGAACCTCGTTCTTCGTGACGTCGATGTCAGGGTAGTTCGCCAGGATGGCGTCCATCTCTTCTTCGCGTTCGCGGCACACCTGACCGGTGTGGTACGTGAGCGCCAGAAGCGAGCCTGCTCCGTTCATGTCCTCGACCATCTGCTCGACGATCGGAATCGCCATCGGGCCGCCCGAGCCGTTCACGGCGACGACCGCGCGGCCGAAGCCCCCGCCCCAGGTGCCGACCGGGATCGACGCGCGCTCGGCCGCGACCAGCCCAGCGCCAAGCGAAGTCGTGGGGAACACCATGTCGATGATCGCGCCTGCGCGACGCGTCACGAGGTTCTGAATCGCGCTGTTCGCCTGGTCGGCGGCTCCTTGGGCGTCGATCACCTGAATACGCCAGCCGTATTCCTCGGCCTGCTCGGTGGCGCCGCGGATGAAGCGCGCGTTGTTCGCCTCGGCGGGCGAGATCGAGACGATCCCGAGCAGGAACGTGTCGTTCTGGGCCCAGGCGGCGGTAAGGGCCAGGGCGGCGAGAATCGCGAGGAACCTGCGCATCATGGAGTTCTCCTTCAGGTTCGGGCCGTTGGGGCCCGATCAGGGCGGCGAGGCGACCCGAGCGGCGACGTGGAGATCGCTCGAGCCGTTCGGTGGATCGCAGGCGCGCCGTCGATCGTGCGAGCGCGCCTCCGGACCTTGCCTTGCGGTGTTACCCTTAACATCGATGTTATGGGTAACAATATGCGAGCGTTCCGACGATGTCAAGCGGTAGGCTCGGACGCCGGAGGAGGGCACCGCCATGCCACGAGTCAAGTGAGCAACGTCGGCGACGTCGCCAAGCGCGCAGGCGTGAGCGTGATGACGGTCTCGCGCTTCTTCAACGATCCCAGCAAGCTCGCGGACGACACCTACCAGCGCGTCAAGCATGCGGTGGACGAGCTTCGTTACGTCCCCAACGCCAGCGCGCGATCGCTCACGCGCGGGCGTTCGGATACGCTCGCGCTCGTCGTCGCGGACGTCGGCCACCCGTTCTTCATGTCCGTGGCGCGCGGCGTCGAGGACGAGACGCAAGCCGCGGGCTACACCCTCTTCCTCGGAAACTCCAACGAGACCCTGGCGCGCGAGAAGCGCTACCTGCAAGCGCTCATCGGACGACGGGTCGACGGGGTCATCCTCGCGCCCACCCATGGCAAGCGTCACAACGTCGGCCTCCTGAAGCGCCACGACGTACCAACCGTCCTGATCGACCGGCGCCTGCCGAACCACGAACTCGACGTCGTCCGAGGCGACACGTTCCAAGGAGGTCGCCTACTCACGGAGCACCTGTTGGCCGAGGGGTACGCCGACATCGTCTTCGTCGGCGGCTACCCGGGCGTGTCGTCGCTGGTCGACCGGCTGGGCGGCTACGAGCGAACGATGCGCGAGGCGGGACTAGAACCCAGAAGCGTGCTCGGCAGCTACCACCAGACCAGCGGCGAACGGATCGTGAAAGCGATGATCGCCGATGCCCGCAACGGCTCGACGTCGCTTCCCGAGGCGATCATCGCGGCGAACAACATGGTCGCCCTCGGTGCGCTCCTAACGCTTCGCCGGCACGGTCTCCGCGTGCCCGACGACATCGCCGTCGCTGGTTTCGACGACTTCGAGATCGCATCGCAGCTCGACCCGTTCCTGACCGTCGTCCGGCAGCCGGCATACGACGTCGGCCGCGAGGCCGCTCGCCTGCTACTGGACCGCATCCAGGATTCGGGTCGACCACGTGAAGAGAAGGTGCTGCCCGTCGACCTCGTCGTGCGACGGTCCACCCGGCGGCCCCGCTGACACGGACGCCTCCCAGGCCGGAACGCCCTGCCGACTCGGTCGGCACACACCCCGCCGCGAACGGCGGACGCTAGAGGCGCGAACGCGAAAGGACGAACTCATGATCCGAGGACCGTTGACCCATCCGCACCTGCTCTCGGCGCTGGCCCAGGCCGGACACGGAACGCGCGTCCTGATCGCGGACGGCAACTACCCCTTCACGACCGGAGCCCACATAGCCGCGCAACGCGTCTTCCTGAACCTGCGCCGCGGCCTGCCGAGCGTCACCGACGTCCTCGAGGCCGTCGCTGCCACGGTGCCGCTCGAAGCCGCCGAGGTGATGGTTCCCGAACACGGCCCCGAGCCCGAGGTGTTCGCAGCGTTCCGATCGCTTCTTCCGCACGTCGCGTTGCGCGAACACGCGCGAACGTCGTTCTACGAAGAAGCTCGTAGACCCGACGTCGGCATCGTCGTGGCGACGGGCGAAGACAGGCTCTATTCGAACGTTCTGGTGACGATCGGCGTGGTCTGAGCCCGCTCTCGATCACGGTGCACCGAGCCGCTCGGCCCTATCGGTAGGCGAACACCCCCTCCAGCATCGTGCGTCTCCTGGCGGTCCGCGAGGTTCGCGGTCGCGACCCGGCGAATCCAGCCGCCGCGCTCGTCGAGGTCGTACGCCCAGCGGAACACGTCGTCCCGCGGCCCACCGAACGTCGCGGTCCCCCAGGATCGCGGCGCTCGACCGCGGCCGACGCCTCGCCGAGAATCTCGCTCCGTTCGGGGCTTCGCCGGGGACGTGCCGCACCCGCGCGCGCCCGGCAGGATCGCGTCGTCGTGATCGAGCGACCGGCATGCTTGTGCTGCGCTGCGGATCGCGCTCGTCGCGTCGTCACGCTGGCCGCGCCCGCGCTCGCACGCGCCCAGGACGGCCCGTCGATCCGCGCCGTCCGCGCCGACCCCGTCGCCGTCGGCGAGGGCGAGGTCGTGGCCTTCGAAGCGGAAGCGGTTCATCCCGACGCCGCCCCGATGCGCTACGGCTGGGACTTCGGCGACGGTACCGTGCTGGCGTCCGAGGACGATCGCCGCGTAGCGAGCCACACGTACGACGAGCCCGGTGCGTTTCGGGTCACCGTCACGGTCGACGACGGCGACGGGGGCACGGCCACACAAACCGAGACCGTCATCGTCGGTACCGGGCTCGACTACGCCGCGACCGGCGCGGTCGAGGTCCCCGAAGGAACCAGCGTCGTCCCGTCGCTCACGGCGGTACCGGTTCGGCAGGACGGCGACGCCATCGCGTTCGACGGCGATCTCGCCGCTGCGATCGCCTCGGCTCGGGGCGCGGGCGCGAGGCGGTGCGGATCGGGGCGCGCGGCGCGGCGTTCGAGGCGGAGGCCCTCCTGGAGCCGGGGCCGCCCACGCACCTCACCTGGACGTTGCGGCCCAGCGATGAGCGCCGCGGCGGGCGGCCCGAACGCTAGCGGTAGCGGATCGTGCGGTCGCGGATCTCGTACGTCTCGGCTCCGTTCCCGAGGTCCTCGGTCGTGACCCGGCGGATCCAGTTGCCGCGCTCGTCGTCCTCGTAGGCGTACGTCAACAGCTCGTCGTAGTTCCCCTCGCCGTAGACGCTGCGCCGCTCGATCACGCGGCCAGCCTCGTCGTAGACGAACTCGTACGACTCGGAGACGGTCCCGTCAGGGGCCAGCTGCTCGAGCAGCACGGTACCGAGCTCGTTCTCGATCACACGGCCGGTCGCCTCGACCTCGCCCTCCTCGTCGTACCGCACGTAGTCGTGCTCGAGGTCGGGCACGGTGTAGCTCTCCACTTCGTACAGTCGGCCCTCGTCGTCGAAGGCACGTTCCTCGATCAGTCCGCCGTCCGCGTCGTAACCGCGCTCGTAGCTGCGGCGCACCGCGCCGTCCCGGTACCAGGTCTCGCGCACCACGTTGCCGGCCGCGTCGCGCTCGTACTCCGTGCGAGCCGTCTCGACCCCTTCTGCGTTCACGGTGACCTGCTCGCTCAGTCGCCCCTCGCCGTCGTAGCGGTAGACGGTCTGGCCGGTGGGCTCGTCGTC
>Ga0102926_1001705_pt1 | contig 12864 bp, 11 predicted proteins | sample SalPonR1_A_D2_MG_FD_78173 | JGI IMG/M metagenome (GOLD analysis project Ga0102926, IMG submission 78173) | Salt pond soil microbial communities from South San Francisco under conditions of wetland restoration - Salt Pond MetaG R1_A_D2_MG | ecosystem: Environmental > Aquatic > Marine > Intertidal...
GATAAAGCTGACATTCTGCAGAAAATAAAAAGCAGATATGATAAACAGACGGATGTTCGGTATGCCGCAGCGAGATTATGGGTCGATGAAATTATCCATCCGTCATCAACTCGTGACAGAATTTCTGAAGCATTGGAATGTGCGGATCACAATCCTGTAATCCCTGATTTTAAAACCGGAGTGCTGCAGGTTTAATTATTGGGATTGAATTGCATACAGGTTAAAATTACTTACAAATCAAAAGCATCGTGATTTGAAAAACTGTTCCGCTTTCTTTTTCAAAAAGAACGTATTGGCTGCTGCTTTTACATCTGAATCAGCAGCAGTCAATTAGAAGGAATCAGGTTTCAGAACTTCGTTTAAAATCACGATATTTGATTTCGATGTTATAAATAAAAAAAGGAGCTATTTGTGAAAGAGTTTATAAGAATTGCATCAGGGCAAGGTTTTTGGGGTGACTTGCCGGATGCACCGGTTGAGCAGGTAAAACGTGGAGATATTGATTATTTGGTCATGGATTATCTGGCTGAGGTAACAATGTCGATCATGCAGAAACAACGCATGAGAAATGAAAAGCACGGTTACGCGCGCGATTTTGTAAATGTTATAGATGGAACGCTGGATGAAATTAAACATAAAGGCGTGAAGGTAATTTCAAATGCCGGAGGCGTGAATCCTATTGCCTGTAAAGATGCTATCCTAAAACTGGCGAATGAAAAAGGGTACACCGGGCTGAAAGTAGCTGTGGTTGATGGTGATGACATCCTTCCAGGGCTGGATAAAATCATTGATGATGGTCATCAGCTTAAAAATATGGAAACCGGTGAGCCGATTTCTACTGTTAAGGATGAACTGTTGAGTGCCAATGTCTATTTTGGATGTCGTCCTATTGTGGAAGCACTCGAGAAAGGTGCTGATATCGTCATTACAGGACGTGTTACCGATACGGGCTTAACACTCGCGCCTATGGCTTTCGAATTTGGCTGGGATTTTGACAATTATGATTTGATGTCAACCGGAACCATTGCCGGACATATTATTGAGTGTGGTGGTCAAGTATCGGGAGGTAACTTTACGGATTGGGAAAAAGTAGAAGATTTTGTTGATATCGGATTTCCCATTATCGAAGCACATCCTGATGGTACATTTTATGTAACCAAGCATGAAAATACAGGTGGATTGGTCTCAGAAATGACGGTGAAAGAACAGCTTCTTTATGAGATTGGTGATCCCGCGAGTTACATCACACCGGATTGTATTGCAGATTTTTCAACGATTCAAATAAAACAAGACGGTGAAAACCGTGTGAAGGTATGGGGTATAAAAGGTGAACCGGACACGCCAACCTATAAAATCTCCGCAAGCTATATTGATGGCTATAAGCTTTCATCCACATTGGTTTACAGCTGGCCCGATGCAGTAAAAAAAGCTAAGGCGGCCGGAGAAATATTGCTGAAACGAGCTGAAAAACTTGGAATTAAATTCAGAGATACAAATATAGAATTTGTTGGCTTGAACGCTTGTAATGAGAACGTGGATGAGCTGAACCGGGATTTGAGCGAACTTAACGAGGTTCAGCTGCGGGTTTCGGTACACGGTGATTCTCGCGAAGATCTGAATCGGTTTGGGATGGAGATTGCCCCATTAATTTTGACCGGTCCGAGTGGAGTAACAGGATTTGCAGGCGGACGCCCTAAAGCAAGTGAAGTTGTGGCTTATTGGCCGGCTCTTTTGGATAAGAAAGCCGCCACACCTCGTGTAACTGTTTATGATATTTAAGGAAATTCATTTGAAATTAGACAAGAAGTAGTTTGAATAGTTCTTTAACTTAATTGCTTCAAGATTTTCTAAAAACGATGATTAAATAAATGTTAACTGGCATTAAGGAATTGATATGGTAATTGGGATTATCGGAGCAGGAATTGCAGGATTAACAGCAGGACGAATGCTGTCAAAAGCTGGCCATGATGTAACCATTTTTGAAAAGAGCAGAGGTTATGGCGGACGCATGGCTACACGGTATGCCGGGAAAGATTTGCAGTTAAAATTAGATCATGGCGTATCGTATTTTTCTGCTAATTCTCCTGAATTTCAGGAGTTTACTGCTGAGCTTCTCGAAAAGAAAATTATCAAGCTTTGGGGAGATAATTTTAAATATTGGGATAGCGAAAAATTGATTGATCGTAATCCCAATCAACAAGACCGTGCTACATTTACCTCCGTTGATGGAATGAACTCCATTGGTAAATATTTGAGCCGCTGGGTTGATGTTAAAAACAATGAGCGGGTTGGTGGCCTTACACATATTGGGCAGAACAGAAGTAAAAAGCGTGCCTGGATGATCAATTTACTATCCAGGGAAACTATGGGGGTAGATGCTGTAATCATCGCAACTCCCGCTCCTCAGGCTTACGGTATTCTCAATACTACAACAGATGAGATTTCTACGCTAAAAATGATCCGGGATATCGATGAAGTTTCATACAAGCCTTCCTATTCATTAATGCTTGGTTACGGTGAACAGGAAATCCCGGATTGGGATGGAATACACTGTAAAAATAGTTCTATTCGATTTATTTCCAATGAGTCTTCAAAACGTGATACTGATAACGAGTGTAACTTAGTAGTTCACTCTACGGATTCATTTGCCGGTAAGCACAGGCATTCAGACGAAGAAACCATTAAAAAAGCTCTACTGTCTGAACTTTCCGAAATTATAGGAGGCTGGAGTGTGAACCCTGAATGGAGTCAACTGCACTTTTGGAAATTTAGTCAGCCGGCTAAAACATTAAAACGACCCTACTTCGAACTGGAAGTTGAAGAGACACCGCTTGCTCTGATTGGAGACTATTTTGAAAGTGGTGATCTGGATGCTGCGTACACATCAGGATATAAGCTGGCCAATCACTGGATTGAAAAATATAAAGGTTGGGAATGATTAAATTCTCCATCAGGTTTTCAAAGAGTGTTAAATAATCAATAAAACCTGAGAGTGGATTCACTTAAGAAGCTAAATCGATACTTACGGGAATACAAAGGAACTATATTGTTAGGCGCACTATTTTTAACTGCGTCTAATTTTTTCCTGATCTGGATACCGGTCTTTATCCGGAGAACGATGGATGAGGTAGAGCTTCTTGTGGATGACTATTCAGGAGAATTCACTTCTGTTTTTCAGGTTCTGTTCAGCAGTGAAGCCGGTGTAGTTCTTGCTTACAATTCACTTCTGTTAATAGGTACTGTATTGATGTACGGTATTTTACTCTTTGCCACCAGGCAAACGCTTATAGTCAGTTCTCGCAAGATAGAGTTCGATATCCGGAACCGGATCATCGACAAGCTTTTCAAATTACCTCAAAGATATTTTGCATCTAACAAGTCTGGAGATGTTTATGTAAGGGCTACTGAAGATGTTGCACGGGTTCGCGACTATTTTGGCCCGGTGTTGATGTATACCATTAACACTTTTACGAGGGCCGGGTTTATCATCACTATGATGATTATTGTAAACCCGGAATTGACTTTTTGGGCCCTAATTCCACTTCCTTTCCTTTCTGCATTTGCTTACTGGGTAAGTGGATTCATCAACAAATACCAGCTAATTATACAAAATCAATACTCTGAGGTTGCCGGTCGGGCTCAGGAATCTTTCAACAGCATTCGATTGATCAAGGCGTTTAACAGGGAGGATTATGAGCAACATCGTTTTGAAGAGATTAGTGATTCATATCGTCAGAAAAAGTTAAAGTTGGATTTGGTGGAGTCACTCTTTCATCCAACACTCAATCTTCTTATAGGAGCTTCTGTAGTAATCGTTGTGTGGCAGGGTGGTTTGATGGTAATTGAGGGGGTAATAACCGTCGGTAATATCGCAGAGTTTATTATTTATGTGGCGTATCTGACATGGCCGGTAGCATCTTTGGGCTACACGGTGAATACGCTTCAGAAATCACTGGCTTCATGGGAGAGAATTGACAAAATGTTGATGGAGCCTGTTGAGATTAAGGATGATAAAGAGAAAAGAGCAGAAGAAGATGTTGAAGGTGAAATAGAGTTTAAAAATGTAAGTTTTTCATATCCCGGAGCTAATGAAACGGCACTAAAAAATATAAACTTCAAAATAGAACCCGGAAGTAAAGTGGCTATTGTGGGTCGCACCGGTTCAGGTAAGTCAACACTCGTAAACTTAATTCCAAGATTGTTTGATCCAACCGAAGGCGAAATTTTAATTGATGGGGTTAACATCAAAAAATGGAATTTATCTCAGCTCAGAGATTTAGTTGGATATGTTCCGCAAGAAACTTTTCTGTTTTCTACTACAATAAAAGAGAATATTGCGTTTGGAGTAAAAGACGCCTCTATGGAAATGATAGAAGAGGCTGCAAAGCATGCTCAGGTACTGGATAATATTTTGGATTTTGAGAAAAAATTTGAGACCATGGTAGGTGAACGGGGTATTACCCTATCGGGTGGTCAAAAACAGAGAACTGCGATAGCGAGAGCACTTATCAAGGACCCTAAAATAATAGTACTTGATGATTCTTTAAGCGCTGTAGATACAAATACTGAAGAGGCTATACTCAATCATTTAAACGAAAAGTTGTCAGGAAGAACAACCATCATGATTTCGCACCGAATATCTACAGTTAAAAACGCCGATATAATTTTTTATATTCAAGACGGTTCTATAATTGAACACGGTTCTCATGATGACTTGCTTGCTACTAAAGGATACTATGCAAGGATGTATCAAAAACAACTACTCGAACAAGAATTAGCTCAAATATAAATGCTTAACAGGGTACTTTTGTTTGAAAGGCAAAAACCCTATAAAACATAGCGGGAGAAACTATGATCATTGTACCATTAGGTGTTGCATCAGCAACCCCAACAGCAACCAGACATTTATCATCAGTGGCACTTTGGCGCGAAGGAGATATTCATCTTTTTGATTGCGGCGAAAATGCACAGATGAGAATGTTACAGGCGGGATTAAAGCGATCAAAAATCGAAAATATTTTCATTTCTCATTTTGATGTTGATCACTACGCCGGACTCATTGGATTAATATCTACACTTCAGCTTCAGCGCAGAGAAAATGATCTTACGATTGTTGGCCCGGAGGGCATAAAGGAGTTCGTTGAGTGGAATGTTAAATTTTCAAGCCTTGAACTGAGCTTTAATATCAACTATGTAGAAGTAGCCGAGGATATTGAATCTGAGCGTGTAGTGGATGAAGACGAATATTATGTTGAAGCTCGTCCGCTAAATCACACCAAGTTTTGCATGGGCTTCCGTTTCCAGGAGAAAGATAAACCAGGAAAAGTAGATGCTGAAAAAGCCGAAAAGCTTGGCATCACAAAAGATGAGCAATATAAGGCCCTCAAAGCGGGTGATGACGTTGAGCTTGAAGATGGGACGGTGATTAAATCTTACGAGATTGTAGGGCATCCGCGACCCGGAGACAGTTTCGCATATATCACAGATACCAAGTATTGCCCTAATTCTGTGAAACTGGCTATGAATACGAACATCCTTTATCACGAGGCGACATTCAGTGAAAATTTAGCTGAAAAAGCTGCTGAAACAGGCCATTCCACATCAGCTGATGCTGCTCGGGTAGCAAATGAAGCACAAACCAAACTGTTGGTCATCAGCCACTTTTCTGCCAGATATACAAATCCATTCATTCTCTTACGGGAAGCGCGTGAGAAATTTTTTCCTGCCTGGCTTGCCACAGAATTGCGACCCATATTCACAAACCCATCGCAAGAGAAAGGAATTGTTCAGCAAAAAGTTTACATCAAAGAAATTGATGACAAAAAGAGCAGCAGTTCCAGCGGAAAAAGCAGTCGGGGAAGCAGCGATCGCACCAAGAAGAATTTTAGGAAACGAAAATCTTCATCCGGCAGGAGCAGAAGCTCTGATAGAGGAAGCAGTAATCGAAGAAGCCGAAGCGATCAGGGCAGTGAGAGCAGGAAGAGAAGAGACCGATCTTCAAAAGATTACAGCGATAAAAGAGATAAACGCGACCAAAATGACAATAATGAAGGAACGTCAAGGCCGCCAAAACACATTACTCCTAGAACACCGTTCGACGATTTCGACAGATTTTAAAATCGTATAGATTTGAGTAATAAACAGGATTCCAAAGCCGTCGATTCTGTATTGATTCGACGGCTTTACTACTTTTTTGAACCCTATAAGTGGTGGGCACTCCTAGCCATAGGATTAACCCTGTCTGCCGCTTTTCTTGGCACAGTCCGTCCGAAGCTTACACAAGTAGCCGTAGATAACTATATCGCTGTAGATGATTACAGCGGTCTACTGTGGATCATTATGCTTCTTGGTTTGGCGCTTGTAGGCGAGTTTATAATCTTAGTTGCTAATACCTATCTGACAAGATGGTTTGGGCAAGGCGCACTCTACCGACTCCGAAATGCGGTTTTTGAGAAGATTCAGTCTCTTCACGTCCAATTTTTTGATAAGAATCCAATTGGCCGCCTGATAACTCGCACTACAAATGATATTGAAGCGCTGAGCGAATTACTGTCAGATGGAATTGTGAATATGATTGGAGATCTATTCAGGATTTTCTTCATACTCTACTTTATGTTGGCAATGAGTTGGGAGCTGACCATCATTGCGATCTTGGTACTTCCGATTCTTTTCTACTCCACTTTTTGGTTCAAAGGTAAGGTGCGATCTGCATTCTTAGAGGTGAGAGATCAAATAGCTCGTCTAAACTCTTTTGTTCAAGAGCATATCAGTGGAATGGCAGTGGTTCAACTTTTCAACAGAGAAAAGAAGCAGAAGAACCGGTTTGAATCTATCAATGCGGATCACAGGGAAGCCCATATTCAAACCATATTCTATTTTTCAATTTTCTGGCCGGTAGTTGAAGTTTTGGCAAGTTTGGCAATGGCTCTGGTTGTTTGGTACGGTGGGGCAAGAGCCTTGATGGATCAAGTGACATTTGGTGTGTTGCTGGCTTTTATCCAGTATGTGCGTCAATTCTTTAACCCCATTCGGGGACTATCGGAAAAATACAATACCCTGCAGTCTGCACTTGCTTCTTCAGAGCGAATATTTGACGTATTAGATACCGAGAAAGAGGTGATTGAGTCAGAGAGCCCGATTCAAATTGACCATGTTCGCGGTAAAGTAGAGTTTAAAAACGTATGGTTCTCATACAATAAATATGATGAAGTGATATTGAAAGATGTTTCCTTTAAAGCAGAACCGGGAGAGCTTTTAGCCATTGTAGGAGCCACGGGAGCCGGGAAATCGACCATTATTAATTTGTTGATGAGATATTACGATATAGAAAAGGGTGAGATTTTACTGGATGGTCATAATATTAAGGAGTTTTCACTTAGTGGATTGAGGGAAAATTTTGGGCTTGTACTACAGGATAACGCTCTATTTTCCGGAACAGTTCTGGAAAATATTACCCTGGGAAATGAAAATATATCCAGGGAAGAAGTCATCAAAGCATCAAAAGAAGTAGACTCCCATAAGTTTATTTCGAAACTGCCGGGCGGATATGATTATGTACTCAATGAACGAGGAGCGTCACTTAGCATGGGCCAGCGGCAACTTATCTGCTTTGTTAGAGCTATGGTTTATGATCCTAAAATTTTGATTCTGGACGAAGCAACATCAAGCGTGGATTCAGAAACCGAGGAACTTGTTTCAAAAGCTTGTGATAAAATGATGAAAGGACGGACTTCCATTGTTATAGCTCACAGGCTCTCAACAATTCGCGGTGCCGATAAAATACTTGTGATGCATAAAGGCAAAATCAGAGAAGAGGGATCTCATAATTCACTTTTGGAAAAAGAAGATGGAATCTACAGGAAGCTATATGAATTGCAGTACAGAGATCAAGATGTGATACCTTCCGGTGCCGAGTAAGCGAATTTATTAATTGCATAGGTGATGAAAGGTGCAAACCAACCTTTTATCCCTTGATAAACTTTTTAAAATTCCGATTTGTTAATTGTAAGAGACAGACGTACTTAATGTTGCATAGAACCGGATAAAAGTTGATTTTTAGATAGTAATAATAATCATTCATGGAGGATAAAATGGAAAATGTAAAGAAGCTTGAGAAAGAACTAAAAGACGTTATTGAGAAAGAGAAAGAAGCACTGAATGATGCTTACGATGATATGGTGATTAAACTTCAAAAAGAGCGGGATCGCCTTCAGAAAGAACTCAGAAAAGAGTATAAGCAGGCAAAGAAATATGTGAAAAAGAATCCTGAAATAAGCGTTGGGGCAGCTATTGCCGGCGGACTTGTTGCGGGTATTGTAGTTGCTAAACTTTTAAACCGATAATTGATTCATGGAGAATATCCAATTTGAAAAAATAAAACCTCTATTCGAGCGATTGGACACGCTCAGGGGGTACCTTTGACTACGATAAAAGAAAAGTTAGAGTAATAGAACTGCAGGAGAAGACTCAGGATCCCGAGTTTTGGAATGACCCTGATAAAGCTCAGCAGACAATGCAAGAATTGGACAGGGAGAAAAGCCTTGTAGAAAAATGGGATGAATTGGATGAGCTCCGTGAGAGTATTCGTGTATTTTTTCAATTTCTGGACGAGGGTGAGAATGTAGAAGATGATCTTCGGGATGAAATTGAGCTCTTCCGCAAAAAACTGGAAGATCTTGAACTTCAAAATATGCTAAGCGGTGAGGATGATCATCGCGATGCGATTATGACATTTAATCCGGGAGCCGGGGGCACAGAAAGTCAAGATTGGGCAGAGATGCTTTTTAGAATGCATACCCGGTGGGCAGAAAGTAAAGGCTATAAAGTTTCTGTTGTAGAATACCAGGACGGTGATGTGGCCGGTTTGAAAAGTGCTACCATTGAAGTTAGTGGCCCTAACGCCTACGGTTTTCTTAAATCGGAAAGCGGTACACACCGGTTAGTAAGAATATCACCATTCGACAGTAATTCACGTAGACACACCTCTTTTAGTTCAGTGTTCGTATCACCTATTATTGATGATACCATCGAGGTTAATCTGAATGATTCTGATATCGAACTTCAGCGATTTCACGCCAGCGGTGCAGGTGGACAAAACGTTAATAAAGTTGAGACCGGTGTTCGCTTGGTTTGGACAGGAAAGCTTAGCGATGGATCTGAAGAGCGTGTTGTTTCGGAATGCCAGCAAGAACGTTCACAGCTTAAAAACCGTGAGAAGGCAATGAAATTGCTCAAGTCAAAAGTTTATGAACTGGAAAAACAGATCAAGGAGAGAGAAAAACAGAAACTTGAAGACTCAAAGAGCAGCAATGAGTGGGGATCTCAAATTCGATCTTACGTTTTTCATCCTTACAATATGGTGAAAGATCACCGGACCAATCATGAAACCGGTAACGTGCAAGGAGTAATGGACGGAGATCTGGATGAATTCATGAAAGCCTATCTATTGACTACAAATGTTGGGGAAGCTGCATGATAGTTGCCGGTGTGACCGGGGGTATTGGATCCGGGAAGAGCACACTCTGCAAAGTTTGGGAAGAGATGGGTGCAAGAGTTGTGTATGCGGATGATCTTGCCAAAAAGCTGATGGTAGAGGATCGGCAGGTTAAAGAGTCGTTGATGGAGTTATTTGGTGAAGAAACCTACACTGAGAAGGGTGTATTAAATAAAGCACATCTTATAAAAGAGGCATTTCAAAAAGGCAGGGTAGAAGAGTTAAACAGTATTGTGCATCCGGCTGTCCGTAAAAAATTTCAGGAAGTTATAGAAAGTTCTAAAAAAGAGGGAGTGGAATTGCTGGTAAAAGAAGCAGCGCTTCTGCTGAATAAAGGACGACCTGAGGAGCTGGATGCCGTCATTTTAGTGTTATCGCCAAAATCGGATCAAATCAGGAGGGTTCAGAAAAGAGACGATGTAAATGAAGATGATGTTTTGGAAAGGATGAATAAACAACCTGACTTTGAAAGTTTAAAAAGTTATGCCGATTATGTCATCAATAATGATGGTACGATTGATGAGTTTAAATTAAAATCAAAAGAGCTTTATTTAAAAGTATTGGAAGACCTAAGGGATAAAGTATAATTACTTTACTTCTGAATCACTTTTAGGGAAAGTGTATAAATAAATTGTTTGGAGCTATGGAAGCAACGTCTACCGCTAAGTCCAGAAAACTGGTCACCCTGGATGAGTATATCATTCAGGCACAGAATAAATTTCCGGGAGCAACCGGTGAACTCTCTCAGTTATTAAGAGATATTGGTTTAGCCGCAAAAATTATATCTCGTGAAGTAAATAAAGCAGGAATTACGAACCTTCTTGGGGTGGACGGTTCGAAAAATGTTCACGGAGAGTCTGTGAAACGACTCGATCTTTTTGCAGATCAACAGTTAATCTCTGCATTGGATCGCTCTATGATTACCTGTATGGTTATTTCTGAAGAGAACGACGGTATTGTGAGATTAAATAGTGAGGGGGGGAAATATATCGTTTACATGGATCCGCTGGATGGATCGTCCAACATCGACGTAAACGTGTCGATAGGGAGTATTTTCTCAATCTATATGCGTCAGCCCAGATTTGAAAACAAACTGGTGGAAGAAGATGCTCTCCAACCGGGAGTAAGACAGGTGGCGGCCGGTTATGTGCTGTACGGCTCAAGTACAATAATGGTTTATACTACCGGTTTGGGTGTCAGCTCGTTTACATTGGACCCCAGCATTGGTGAATTCATCCTGTCAGAAGATAATTTCAAGATACCTAAACAGGGCAATATCTACAGTATTAATGAAGGCAGCTATAACTCCTGGGCGGAGGGTCTAAAAAAATATATAAAATACTGTCAGGTTGAAGATGAATCTACAAATAGGCCCTACACAGCCAGATATATCGGATCTATGGTTGCAGACCTACACAGGACACTCATTAAAGGTGGTATTTTCATATATCCGGCAAGTACAAGGTATCCTCAGGGAAAACTACGATTGATGTATGAGTGTAACCCTTTGAGTTATATTATAGAACAAGCTGGAGGAACCGCCATTGACGGAAAAGAAAGAATAATGGAGAAAAAGCCCGGATCCATTCATGAGCGAAGCCCTATCTACATTGGATCTTCCGAAAATGTAAAAAAAGTCAAGGAGTTGCTGGATCAGTACGAGAACAAGGAGTCGGTAAAAGAAGCCTGAGATTTACTGTAAAGAGAAATCGATCTTCATTCCTTCGCGAATGTCATGATTCAGGGTAAAACCTGCATTCACTTCTACAACATATTTTGCCGGGGCTTCAGAAACGATGTTTTCGTGAGAATAGGGAGGAGTGTTACGATGGATTCGAACGATATCCATTTCTGAATTCACAAATATTATATCTAAAGAGATTGGCGTGTTGGCCATCCAAAAACTTCTTGGGGCTTCACTATCAAAAATAAAGAGCATACCGGCGTCTTCAGGCAGGTTATGAACATTCATTAAGCCTTCACTTCTGCTATCATCATCATCTGCTACTGCTGCCCGAATTGAAATAATTTCCTCATTCGGTTGTTCAATAAATGATACAGTAGCCGTGTATGACAGCTCTCGGGTTTCCTGCACCTCAGTTTGTTTATCAGCCTGACCGTTACAAGAAAGAAGTAAAAGTGATGAAGCCAGGAGGAAATATTTTATCATATCTGGAATGTTTTCTGTAGAACTAATGGATCAATAGTACATCTAAAGAGGTGAATTCACAAGTTTTATTAGTTGGTTTTTTCAACAAATAAAGTTAATTTTCGGATCTGAAAAGTGAGCACCGGGAGGTCCTCACTTTTTTTTGTACTTAGAGATATGATTCTTATGAGCAGTACTATTATAAATACAGTTAAGGAAATTGCGCAACCTATTGTAGAGCAAGAAGATATGTTTCTTGTGGATGTGGAAGTTAAAAATGCAAAGATCCAGGAAATCTGGGTTTTAGTAGATACTGAAAACGAAGGTGTTGACTTGGACGCTTGCGCTCGAGTGAGCAAAGAAGTTAGTTATATTCTGGATAAAAAAGACCTTTTAAGCAAAGCGTATCGTTTAAATGTTTCATCTCCAGGGTTAAGCAGACCACTCAGCGATCGGAGACAGTATCCAAAGAATCAGGGTCGGACTGCAAAAGTTAAGTACAATATAAACGGTGAGTATATTACTGTAGAAGGAGAATTGAAGACAGTTACGGATTCTCAAATTGAGTTAAAACCAGAGGACGATAATTTGGTAGTTATTCCGTTTGAGAATATAGTAGAAACTAAAATAGTACCGAAAATTTAGCCGGCAACGAATTTAAATCCAATTTCCAGATGCAAAACGAAATTTCAAAGCAAATTATACAGTCGTTTGCAGAGATTGCAAAAGATAAAGGCATAGATAAAGACCTTCTTCTATCTATTTTAGAAGATGTTTTTCGTACAATGATTCGCAAAAAGTACGATTCAGATGAATCTTTTGAGGTCATTTTAAACGCAGATCGTGGAGAGATTCAGATTCTACATATTCGTGAAGTAGTGCCGGCTGATGAATTAACGGATCCAGTGACTGAGATTACACTCGAAGAGGCTCAAAAGCACGATCCGGATTTAGAACTCTATGATGAATATGCACAAGAGATCTCTATTACAGACTTTGGCCGAAGAGCTGTTTCTATGGCCCGGCAACAACTTGCGCAACGTATTCGCGAAATAGAAAAAGATAACGTCTTTGAGGAATACTCAGACCGTGTAGGCGAAATAGTTTTGGGTGATGTTTATCAGGTTCGCCACAATAAAGATATTTTGGTGAATCACAACGGTGTTGAATTGCTGTTGCCAAAGAATGAACAGATTTACAAAGACAGATATAGAAAAGGCGA
>Ga0102926_1001711_pt1 | contig 12845 bp, 10 predicted proteins | sample SalPonR1_A_D2_MG_FD_78173 | JGI IMG/M metagenome (GOLD analysis project Ga0102926, IMG submission 78173) | Salt pond soil microbial communities from South San Francisco under conditions of wetland restoration - Salt Pond MetaG R1_A_D2_MG | ecosystem: Environmental > Aquatic > Marine > Intertidal...
ATTGTGTTTACGAAAGCAATTGCAACGTCGCCTCTTGTTGCGGCATCGTTTGCAGCACTTGACAGTCCGTCGTTAAGCTCAAGTTGAACTGCCTTTGCAAGGTAGTTAGAAGGCCAAACGCCGTCTTTTTCAACTACGTCGCCAAGACCGATTGCTCTAATGAGGATTGTGAACATTTGAGCGTAAGTGATCTTGTCTTCAGCTCCGTAATTGCCATTGGGATATCCCTCAATGAATTTCTTTTGAGTGGCTACATTGATGTAACCTGCTGCCCAATGGTCTGCAGTAACATCGGGGAATTGAGTTACGCCAGCTGAAAGTACAGCTGCGTCCTCGAGTCCTGATGCTACAACGATCATCTTGGCGAATTCCGCTCTTGTGACCGTATTTTCCGGCTTGAATGTTCCGTCAGGATATCCTGCGAGAACACCAATAGCCATGAGTTTTGCTACATCTTCTTCATAGTCTGTGCCAACTACATCAGCTGGAGCGGCGAAGACCATTGAGAAGCTTCCAAGTACCAATGAAAGTACCAGGAGTAAAGAAACTAATTTCTTCTTCATGATTTGTGTTTCCTCCCTTAAATTTTTTGTTTTGGAATGGCGAATTTATGTACACCTATTCCTACTCTGTCATTATACAACGAAAGAGCGTAATTTTACATTACGCTCCTGTTACAATTTCGTGTACTTCATATTTCAAATCCCGGGAAACATTGGAACAGACGTCTTTTGCTTGCTGTTCAGCACCGAGAACATCATTCCGAGCATGGCCCAGTAGAGCGGTGCCACCGAGACAACGCTGTCATTAAAGAGCGAGGTGACCAGGTAGCCGAAGAGCGGGGCGCAAAGAATTATAAAAATCTGGTCCTTTCTATCCTCCAGCCTGTAGTCGATTCTCTTGAAAAGCTTATGGAATGCGTAGGTGTTGAGGAAGAGAAAGGCAAGCAGGGCTATGAGCCCCTGGTTTACTGCTATCTGCAGGTAAAGGTTGTGCGGCTTGTCGGTTATTTTATTGAAGTTTTCCTTGAAGGCATCGGCGTGAGGGAACTTCATTACATATGTGTCGGGACCGTTTCCAGTTACAAGGGTATCCTTCATCATTCCGAATGTCTTGTACCATATGTAGCCACGTCCTGAGCCAAGGGTTGTGAAGCCTTCTCCGTATCTTATGTCTTTTTGGGCTTCAAGAGTTTCTCCGCAGTCATTATTGGCTTCCGAAGACTGGTCTCCCGAATCCGAAGCCGTTCCGGTTATGGCTTCTTTTTCCTGCTCTATTACTTTTCCGGCATCTGAAAACAGGCTGTTGACCTTGCCGAATACCCTGGCCGGATTCTGAAAATTGAATACAAATGCGATAACAAAGAAGACCGCAATTATTGATGCATAGCGTTTCCAGTCGCGCTTGAAATTCTTAAAGTTCATGCCTACGAGAAGTGCGGCAGCAGCAAAGACTCCCACAAGTCCGGCGCGGGAACCGCTGGCTATCATGAAGGCGAACGAAAGCGAACTGAGTGCAAATAAGAATATTTTTTTGTTCTTTTCTTTTTCAAACAGGAAAAGCCCCAGGAAAAAGGGTGTGGATATTGCCGTAAAAGAGCCTACATAGTTTGGGTTGAAAAGCGTTGCGTAGGCTATGTCCTTGAAACGGAATGTAAGGGTGGGCAGTTGAGCCTGCATCTCTCCCGGTATGGAAAGAACATATGCGATGTTTGTCTCAAGGAAGTTGTGTCCGTAGAACTGCCCTATTCCAATGAGGGAAAGAATTACGGTGGAAACAATCAGCCCACATTTGAATGGCTTGAGGTTGGTCCTTGAAAAATCTATGGAATATGCGGCAAGAAAAACTGCCATGTATGCCATGTAGGTTATTAGGCCTTCGGAGCGGTCGTAAAATCCCCAAATGGAAATATAGCGGAAGTCGGACATAAATGAGGATACGATTGTAAAGAGTGCGAATATACCTATTGCTATAAAAATTTTGTTGTCTTTTTTTATTCGGCTCTTGTGGTCTATAAGCTGGCCGAGCATTATAAACAGAAGTGCCCCCGCTGCTACCCACAGAAATACCGCCTTATAGAAATGGAAGTAATTGAGCTTATCTCCGCTTACAAGTTGTGAAATATTTGTTTGGTTTTCCTCCAGTCCAATGAAGGTCACCATTTTTACCCTAACTATAAGTGGAAGGACGGCGGCCATGACCGCCAATATGTATAGCTTGATCTTGTCGTACATCTATGAACCTCCATCTATATGTTATATTGCTTTTTTCTGTCGTCTTCCATTATATAGGAGTGGGAGAGAAGTAGAAAGTGGAAAGTAGAAAGAAAAAACTTAAAAGCAAAAACAAAGCAAAAGAGAAAACAACTGACGACTGATTACAGCAGGCAGCTTGCATTAGGCAGTAAGCGGAAAGTAGAAAGCAGAAAATAGATATCGCCTCAAGGCTTGTCCGTTCTTGTTCTTTATCCTTGTATTCCCTTTATACTTTCTACTTTAGGCTGCAATTCTGTTTCTTCTCCGCGACCTGCTTATGCTTTTCAATAGAATTTGTATTTCATCAAAATCTATAATCCGCAAACTCACTTCGTATCGGGCTAAAGCCAAAGCGGATTTCTTAACGATTTTAACTTATCCAAATTCTTGAAAAGCAATGAATCGGTCGATGTCGTCGAACAAAATCACATGCCTACGCTTGGCGACTATCAGCGGGCAGTGAGTAAAAAGTAGAAAGTGGAAAGCAGAAAATAGATATCTGTCTTTACCTTTCAGCCATTGCCACGAGGATTCCGAGGAATATCCAGAAGATAGGCGCGGAGGATACGACTGAGTCGTTGAAAAGGCCTGTTGCCATATATGCGGCTATGGCCGCGGCGAAAGGGGCTGCGGGGCTTGAAATGGTTTTTTCTCTGAGGCTTGCAAATGACCTTTTGAAAATGCCGCAAACGAGGCCGAGGAAGGCCAAGAGGGCAGGGCCTCCGATATTTACAAATATCTGCATGTAGAGGTTATGGGGTTTTGCAACAAAAGCTTTTCCGCCCATTTCCATGTATTTTGCCTGGGGATAATGAAACAGGAAGGTGTCCGGGCCGTTTCCCATGAAAAATGTTTCTTTCATCATTGGCAGTGTGAGTTTCCATATGAGCATTCTTCCGCTTCCCATGTTTAGGACATCCTCGTTGTCCATTCCGTTTTCTGCAAAGATGAGTGGGAATGTGTTCCTGAACCATTGGAACCGGCCTCCCATGGCAACTATCCATGCGCTTACAAACCCTCCGGTGGTCACTTCAAGAAAAAGAGCGGCTGAAAATATTATTGCGGCAAGGGCCGCCCAGTCTTTATACCTATGCTTGAAGTTTCTGATGTCAAAAACAAGAACTGCACCCATTGCGAATGCTATGCCAAGCATTCCAGCCCTGGAGTGGCTGCCAATGAGCAGAGATGCCAGAAGAAAGATTGAAAGCCCGTATAATACTTTTCTTTTTCCTTTTTCATGTCTTCCAAGAAACCTGACCATGAAAAATGTAAGGACCAGCGAGCAGTAGCTGCCTACATAGTTTGGGTTTGAAAGTGTTGTGTATGCTGTATTTATGAATTTGGATTCGACGAAAGGCATGTACTCCCTCATGTGATCGGGCACCAGCGCTTTGTAGAAGATTTTCCAGGTAAATGGATCTGCGCCCCAAAGCTGAAGCAAACCGATTATTGAAATGACTGCTGCTCCGAAAATCAAGAAACCTTCCAATTGCCTTAGTGAAGAGGTGAATGTATTTTTTTCCGATGCAAATGAATATGCTGCAACAAAGAGTATTATGTAGCTTAAAAGTACAAGAAAGCCTTCCATTCTGTTTGTGAATCCCCAGACTGCGTTGTATGGAAAGTCTGACAAGGCTGTGGACAAGAACAGAAATGCGACATAGGTTATTAACGGTATCCACAGGGAAGGTCTCAAGCGAAGCTTTTTGCTGTCATAAAAGTTCTCGGCAAGCATAAGCGCGACAAGAAATGCTCCCGATATGATCAATGCGGAAGCTTTATGCGCATCGAAAAGGTTGTATGTATACAATATATTATTGGAACTAAAGGATACGCTGTCTCCTCCAATGAGTTTTACAATTCTGTACCGGACAACAAGCGGCAGAATTCCGGCGATGAGAACCAGTATTGCTGTCTTGTAGTTTCTTATTTTTTTCAGCATGGCTTTCCCCTTGAAAGATTTTTGATTACCCATCCATATCTATTAGGCAAATGGTGGGGGAAATCCTTCTATTCCCATCTAAAAACTGCTTCACCAAAAGTGGGGAAGCAGTCTTTAGATGATAGATATCAGTTGACAGATATCAGATTTCAGGAACTGAAAAAGCGTTTTAAAACCCAAATACGTTTAACTGATTATCTCTTTTGTTTTTGCCTTTGCCTTCTTTGCTTTTTCTTGCTACTTTCCACTTGCTACTTACCACCGTACTTATTCTTTCCACTTTCTACTTGCTACTTTCCACTTAATTTACTTTCTACTGCCCTTTTTCGCCGCGGCGATGAATTCTCTAAAGAGTGGTTGTGGTCTGGTGGGCCTGGACTTGAATTCGGGATGGAACTGTCCTGCCACGAACCATGGGTGGTCTGGAAGCTCTATCATTTCAACGAGTCGCTCGTCGGGGGAGAGACCGCTGAATACGAGGCCGTGCTCTGAGAGCGTGTCGCGGTAATGGTTGTTTACTTCGTAGCGGTGGCGGTGCCTCTCGTATACGAGCTCGCTGCCGTAAGCCTCAAAGGCTTTTGTTGCGGGCATTACTTTGCATGGATAGGTTCCCAGCCGCATTGTTCCGCCCTTGTCCTCAATGCCCTTCTGGTCGGGCATTATGTCTATTACGGGATGGGGAGTGTCCGCATCGAGCTCGGAGCTGTGGGCTCCGGAAAGCCCTACAACGTTCCTTGCGTATTCGACCACTGCCATCTGGAGGCCCAGGCATATTCCAAAGAAGGGAACTTTGTTTTCTCTTGCGTATTTTACGGCGAGTATCTTGCCTTCTATTCCTCTGTCTCCGAAGCCTCCGGGAACGAGAATGCCGTCCGCTCCTTCGAGAAGCTTGTCGATGCTGCCTTCATTTACATTCTCCGACTGTATCCAGTCTATATCCACTTCGACTCCATTGTGTATTCCGGCATGCTTCAAGGACTCGGCAACGGATAGGTATGCGTCGCGAAGCTCCACATATTTGCCTACCAGCGCGATTTTCACCTTGCCTTTTATGTCTTTTTCTTTTTTTACCATGTCGGTCCATTCTTTAAGGTCGGGCTCGTCGCAATCCATTCCCAGCAGCTGACATGCCGCTGTGGCAAGACCCTCTTTCTCGAACATGAGGGGAACCTCGTAAAGGGTGTCGGCGTCCATTGCCTGAAGCACGTTCTCTTTCTCTACATTGCAGAACAGCGCTATTTTATCCTTCAGGCCTTCCTTAAGCTCTTTTTCGGTGCGGCAAACAAGTATGTCGGGTTGTATTCCTATTTCTCTCAGCTGTCTTACGCTGTGCTGAGTGGGTTTTGTCTTAAGCTCTCCTGCGGCCTTGAGGTATGGGATGAGTGTTACATGAATGAATATCACGTTGCCCTTGCCCTGGTCATGCTTGAGCTGTCTTATTGCCTCGAGGAAAGGTTGGCCCTCTATGTCTCCAACGGTTCCGCCTATTTCGGTTATTACGACGTCGGGGTTTGTTTGCCTTGCCACATTGAGGACTGACTCTTTTATTTCATTGGTGATGTGTGGAATTACCTGTACTGTTCCGCCGAGGTAGTCCCCTCTTCTTTCTTTTGTTATTACGGACCAGTATATCTTGCCGGTGGTTACGGAGCTGTACTTGCTTAGGTTTACATCTGTGAAACGCTCGTAGTGGCCCAGGTCGAGGTCTGTTTCTGCGCCATCCTCCGTTACGAAGACCTCCCCGTGCTGGTATGGGCTCATTGTTCCCGGATCTACGTTGATGTAGGGATCGAGTTTCTGGTTTGCAACTTTTAGTCCTCTGGCTTTGAGAAGCCTTCCGAGTGATGCGGCGGTTATGCCTTTGCCGAGTGATGAAACTACGCCTCCTGTGATGAAAATAAACTTGGTATCCATTGATAGCTCCTTTCGAAATTACGGTCCGTTTCCTGTTTGTCTATAAAAAAAGGTGAGTCCACCCCTACGGGTGACCCACCTGCATCCGATTTCTTCTTTTGGCAGGGCACCCTTTATATAAAGAGTGCTCTTATATATTTAATAACTTATATATAATACTATGCATAGGACAACTTTTCAAGTATAAATTAAAAAATCAAGGAAGCTTAAGTCAAGCAGGCGGGAAAAATTGTGCCTGAGCTGTATGCCGGATAGTTGAATTATATAGCTATCAGGTATATAATTCGACTATGGAAAACAAAACTTATAAGGTTAACAAAACAGTCGCGTATTCTTGTATCTATTGTGTGGTTTGGTGTTCCAAGTATCGGCGAAAAGTTATTGTAGGCGAAGTTGAAAAGCGCTTGAAGGAGCTGATGAACGAAGTAGCTTCTCAACTGAACGTCGAAATTTTTGAAATTAAAACCATGCCCGACAGTATTCAGCTGCTTTTGCAGGTCAACCCCCAATTTGGTATCCATAAGACCATCAAACGCCTGAAAGGAATTTCGTCAAGGATACTTAGGTCTGAGTTTAAGCAACTGACTACCAAGCTGCCCACACTGTGGACTAACAACTATTTCGTCTCAACTGTCGGGAATATACCCCATTCAACTATCGAAGAGTATATTGAAAATCAGGAGATCTCTTAGAAAAAGCAAAGGAGACCGGTTATGCTTAACAAAAAAGAGCTATACGCTATCTTTGAATATCTTAATGAAAGACTAAAGGAAAACCAGCTACATTTGGAATTGGTGATATATGGAGGGTCTGCAATGAGCCTGTTATATGACAAGAGACCTGCCACCAGAGATATTGATGCTGTATTCGACAGCAGAAATGAAAAGTTGCTTCTAAATATATTCCATGATATTGAAGAGATTTTTGGCCTTAATTCAGATTGGCTAAACCAAGATGTAAGGGACCCTTTATCACATATCAAAAGTGAAGATCTTGTTTTATTTTCATCTTGGGAATATCTGACTGTGATATTGCCCAAGGAAAGACAACTGTTAGCCATGAAGGTTCTTGCTGCGAGGGCTGAACCATCCTTGGATTTCATAGATTCCAAATTGCTATGTGATACTTTGGGTATCAGTAAAAAGTCTGAGGTTATTGAAATATTTGTGGAGTTTTTCCCGAGGGAACTACTGAGGGAAAGACAGTTGCGGTTCATTAGGTATTTGGGGGAGGACTTAGGTTATGAATGGAGATAATTTTTTAGAAAAATATGAAAAATTTGAACTCCTCCATGGAATTAATCAGATGCTTGATGATTTTCGTTCCTTCAAGATTGAGTTTCCTTCAAGTATTTCAAATAAAAAATTAGAAATCAATTCTGATGCATTCAAGATTATGGTTGGTATTTTGGCTTACATCGCATCTAAAGAACACCGTACTGTTCCCATGTGGGTTTCCAACGAAAAATTATCTTTTGATTACCCATACTATTTATCCAATCGGCTTGACTCTGCTGATAAAGTGAGATTATTTATAACTTCTCCTTCGGTCCTGGCTAATAAAAACATTTTCCTGGATACAGAGAGTTTGGTTCGAATGTGATTTGAAAAAGCAAATAAGCAAAACGGGCGGCGTATTAAGAAATCTGCCGCCCGTTTTTTGGACTTTTTATTTTTCAGTTAAGCTCTTTTCTTAGCATCTGGGTCGCTCTTTCGAGCTGGTAGTCTATCGCGCCCCTGTGGAGTATGTTGTCTATTTTGGCGTTTAAGGCATCCTTTGTGGTCCAGTCGAGAACTCCGTATACGCCAAGACCCTCTTCCTTCTGAAAGCTTTTTATTGCATCGAAGGTTTTTGTTCCCACTTTTCCGGTCACCGGCACGTCGTACCCGAGGAAGGAAAGGCGCTGTTGGGCTCCATAGACGTTGAGACCCGTGTCTCCGTATCCGGGTTTGTCGGCCTCTATCATGGGGGCGAAACTCATGAGTGCGGCAAGGTCGATGTCTGATGGATTGCTTACAATTATATCCGGCTCTATTCCGGTTTTGTCTATCTTATTCTCGCTTGCTGTGAGGTACTCCGCTGTTGTTATTTTTACTGCCCCTCCGTTTGTTATGGGAATAACGCTCTGCACGGTTCCCTTTCCAAAGGTTTTTTCTCCAATTATTGTTCCTGATTCGGTGTCCTTTATTGCTCCTGCAAATATTTCGGAGGCGCTTGCGCTTCCCCCGTCCACTATTACAACAATGGGCATGTCGAGCGGTTCGTCTTTTGCGTAGAAACTTCTTCTGCCTCTTCCTTCTTTATAGTCTACGTGAAGTATGGGTTCTCCCTTTTCTATGAAGAGGTCCAGGGCGTCAATTGCCTCGTCCACGAGTCCCCCGGGATTGTTCCTTAGGTCTATTATGAGTGTCTCCGCATCCTTCTGCTTAAGCTCGAAGATTGCGTTTTCAAGGTTCTCGCTCGTGTCGTTGCTGAACTTTGCAATCTTGACATATCCGATGCCCCGTTCGAGCATCTCCCAATCCATTTCGACTATTGTTATCTTTTCTCGGATTATATTGACGGTGATCATCTCTATGCGGTTTTGCCTGAGTATACCAAGCTCTACATTTGTGCCCGGATCTCCCCTCATTAAGTCAACCACCTTGTCGAGGCTATAGCCTGTCACTACTTCCCCGTCGACTGTCTTGACTATGTCTCCGGAAAGTATTCCCGCCCTGTATCCGGGCGTTCCTTCGAGTGGGGCTATTACAACTGTCTCCTCGCCCCGTTTTGTTATCTGCACTCCAACTCCGCCGTACTCTCCGTTTGCTTTAAGATTGAAGTTTTCATACTCGTCGGCTGTGAAGTAGTCGCTATGCTCGTCGAGCGCATCAAAGAGTCCGTTGTATGCGGCGTTCATGAGTTCTTCGTCGGTTACTCCATACTTGTAGTTGCCTTTTATGAACTCCATCATGAGCTCCATGTAGTCTATTCTCTCTTCAAGGATATCAAAGCTTTTTGAAGGCTCCGCCGCGCTTGCTACTCCGGTGGCAAGGAGCGCGGTTATGAGAAGAACAGTCAGGAATGTTTTGAGTGTGTTTTTTCTGTTTTTCATTGAATGTTTCCTCCGTTTCCATTGGTTTCCTATTTTATCATTATAGTTCATGGACGAAAAAAATGCCACCTTTCGCAGGTGACATTTGTATTACATGCGTTCGGGCTTGTTTACTTCGAGCTGGTCGAGTATGCTCGATATCACTGTTGCAAGCGACCTGTAAAGCTTGAGTATGGTCTTTAGCTTTTCTTTTTCGAGCTGCCTGTAGAGCATGTTGTCGTTTATGTCGTGGAAAAGCTTGCTGAGTCTTTCCGCGTATTCGATGTATATTGCCGGGTTCATCTCGAATACGGCCTTTTCAACCATTTGGCGGTAGTCGCTCATCTCGCTGACTATGTCTTTCTCCTTTGCGTCGGCGAGAAGGTTTTCGTCGAAATCGGCAAGAAAGGAGACTCCGGAGCCCTCCTCTTTGAATATGTCCATGAGAGATCTTGTGCGGCTGTATACATACTGTATCTTTTGGGAGTTGTTTTCTTTGTACTGAAGCTTCACTTTCTTGTTGTAGGGCATTCTCACAAGGGAGTACCTTATGCGCTCAAGGTCCGCATTTTCCATTACGTCGCCCACATCGAAGCAGTCCACGAGGTTTTCTCCGTCGTAAAGGTCGACCTTTTCGGTCACAAGCGCCTTTCCGGCAAGTTCCGGGTAGCTTTTTAAGCTCTTTTGTGAAACGAAAACTATGGCGTCTTCTATGATTGCAGCATCTTTTGTTATTTCGGTTTCCATTATTCTTTCGCATTCGGGACCTGTGTCCCTGTCGAAGTTTGTGAGAAAGTAGGATATGCCCAGTTCGCAATTGTCGTCTTTTGCCAGGATGTACTTTTCTACGTCGTATCCTGCCAAATCGTAAAGGCCCGCCAGTGTGTACATATTGAGGAAAGCTCTAAGGTCGCAAAGGCAGACTATGTCTGAAAGCTTGTCAACGGCGACTACCAGCCTTTTCTTTTCGCCCTTCCTTTCGAAGGTTTCAAAACGGCCGGTTTCGATGTCTCTGAAGACTCCCCTGAAGTATTTGTTGTTGAGGTGGAAATTGACATGGCCCTCGGGGGAAATTTTGATGTCGTCGAATATATTGGTGTTGCCGTCCATATAGCTCTTGACCTGGCGGGCGAGTTCGGCCGCCTCGATTCCGTATTTCGATGCTATTTGCATGCATATGTTGGTATGGAAGTCTCCATGGTCGGGATTGGGCGATGTTCTGATTTCAATTTTCTCCAGAAGGCTTCCGCAGTCTGCGACGTCCTCAAGGGACTGCGCGATCAAACGTTTTGTTTTTTCCTTGATTGTCCTCATGTTTTCAACACTCCTCGCTTTGCGTCTATGGTTGCCTAAAAAACCGGAGACCCATGTCTCCTATGTATGCGCTGCAGACAACCCGACGTCCGCTTTGGATTAAACTATTTCTATGTTGAGTTCGTTTGTCGAACTGCCAAGCCCTTTCAGGCTCATTTCGTAGCGGACAAGGATGCTTCCTTTTATGTTCTCTTCAAGAACATAATACAACTCGCCGGTCAAAATTTCAAGCTTGAAAGTTCCACCGGGGGTGACATAATCCGAAGAAAAGCGCTTGCCCCTTTCGAATTCAAGCCTCATCTTTGCGTTTCCGAAGCGATTGAGCGTTATTTTGCCATCCTTGAGTTTGAGCGTTGTGGTAGATCCATCCATTCCCGAAATTTCCGATTCTTCGTACACGAGATAGTCGGCTCCGCCCTTGCGGTAATGCTTTCCCTCTGTTGTGAACTCAATTATTTCCGGCTTTTCGCCTGTTCTTTTTATTGTACCCTTTATTTTAAGCATTATCTGTTTCATGATGTTTTCCTCTGATTTCAGGTGTCAGTTGTCAGTGGGCAGTTGTCAGGAAATGCAAAAGCTTTTAAAGCCCAACTACCCTTAAAACACTAATGCCTCAAACAGCTGTCAGTTGTCAGTCGTCAGGAAATGCAAAAGCTTTGAATCAAAGGATTTCGGCCTTTTGCTTTTTCTTTTTTCTTTGTTCTTTCTTTCCACTTTCCACTTTCCACTGTCTTTTACTCTGACATCTGTACTTAAGCTTTTAATCTTTTACTTTCCACTTTCCACTTTCCACTTTCTACTTATTCTCTTCCAATGCAAGTGCCACGAGTCTGTCGATGAGGTCTCTGTATGGGAGGCCTGTGTTCTGCCAAAGCATGGGATACATGCTGAATTTGGTGAATCCCGGCATTGTGTTTATTTCGTTGAGGTAGGCTTGCCCTGTGGTCTTGTCGAGCAGAAAATCCACCCTTGAAAGGCCTGTGCAGCCAAGAGCCTTGTAGGCGTCGACTGCCGCCTTCCTTATTTTTTCGGATTCTTCTTCAGGCAGGTCCGCAGGTATCACGAGTCCCGATTTTGCTTCCTCTGAATACTTTGCTTTGTAGTCGTAGAATTCGTGCGATGGTATTATCTCTCCCAAGACAGATGGCTCGGGGTTGTAGTTGCCGAGAACGGCGCACTCTATTTCGCGGGCGTCTATTCCCTTTTCGACAAGAATTTTCCTGTCGTGCCTTGCGGCTTCCAAGAGGCCCCCCATGAGCTCGGAGCGGTTGTGCACCTTTGTTATTCCAACGCTCGATCCCAGGTTTGCCGGTTTTATGAAAAGAGGATATCCAAGCGATGCGGCTTCCACCTTTTTAATGCAAGCTTCTCTATCAGAAAGATCTTCTCTTAGGAGAACTTCGTATGGCACCACGGGAAGGGAGTTGAATTCGAATAGCTGCTTTGCGAATATCTTGTCCATGCACGCTGCCGAAGCAAACACTCCGCAACCGACATAGGGAAGACCCGAAAGTTCGAAAAGCCCCTGGATTGTTCCGTCTTCGCCCATGGGCCCGTGAATTACCGGGAACGCCATGTCGATTTTTTCACCGTTTATTTTTCCGGGCATCTTTACCGAAAAGAGATTTTCTTCGCCTCTGTTTATTTGAAGCGAAGCTGCTTTGTCTTGCCATTTTCCGCTCTCTATGTCGCCATAGTCTCCGTCGAAATACATCCATCTTCCGTCCTTTGTTATTCCTACCGGGAAAAGGCGGTATTTGTCCGTATCCGCCGCCCTGAGAACTGATGCGGCCGTCATGAGTGACACTTCATGCTCTTCGCTCATTCCTCCGAAAACTACTGCAATATTCATCTTTTTCATTTGGCCCGCTCCTTTCTGCTACGCAACGGTTTGATTTACTCGTATATGTTTTTCTTCTTTTTTCTGAATATCCTTATTGTCTCTTCCATGTCTCTTATGTGGTTTTCGGCCTTGGCCCTGGCATCTTCGCCTTTGCCTGCTCTTATGGCGTCGAGTATTTCCCTGTGCTCTGAAAGGAGCTGTTTGAAGTCGTCGGATTCGGAGAAGAATACGACCCTGAACCTTTGAACCTGCTCCTGGAGGCCCTGGGCTATCTGTATGAGCTTCTTGTTGTGGGTTGATGCGAAAATGGCTTCATGAAAGGCCTTGTCTTTTTCCATCATGCCTTCCCTGTCCGATGCTTCCACGTACCCTTCAAATTCGGAAAGGACTCTTTCGAGCACTTCGAGTTCGTCCTCGCCCCTGCGTTCTGCGGCAAGAAATGATGCAAGCCCTTCAAGGACTTCCCTTACTTCCAAGACGTCGAGAACGTCCTTTATGGAC
>Ga0102926_1001713_pt1 | contig 12838 bp, 18 predicted proteins | sample SalPonR1_A_D2_MG_FD_78173 | JGI IMG/M metagenome (GOLD analysis project Ga0102926, IMG submission 78173) | Salt pond soil microbial communities from South San Francisco under conditions of wetland restoration - Salt Pond MetaG R1_A_D2_MG | ecosystem: Environmental > Aquatic > Marine > Intertidal...
AGAGGAAGAATCAAATTTTAAACGAGTACTACAGTGAACATGATGAATTAAACGAAGATTAAGAGGTAGGAAATTAATGGCTATATTTGATTGGTTCAAAAAAGCACATACCCCGTCCAATACGCCACCAAAAGAAACAGTGAGAGAGTCTAAAGCCCTCCCACCTGCTATGGCAGCGTATAACTTCCCCTCCGTAACAGATATGTTAACCCATCCTGAAAACCTTACCAAAGAACAAAAAGAAAAAGCGTTCTCTTGGCAACATTACATGGGAGATAGCGGGTTATTTCAAAATGAGTTCGGAACGTCTAAGATGTCTATACAAGTTCTGAAAGGTGCGTATGGGAAAGATGATTTAGTGCAAACGGCTATAGAGACTATAGCCAAACAGTTTTTAGGTTGCTCTTTTCAAGTGGTAAAAAAGCAAACTAAAGACAATATAAAAAATCATCCTATTTTGGATATATTACACAACCCCGTAAAAGATGATTGTGGTACATTTCATTTTGAAAATATAGTAGAAATGTACATTACAGGTACAAACTATTGTATATGGATACCGGCAGAAAAAGGATTCAGAAGATTGCCGACAGAAGCAGTAACCCCCGATCTAGACCCTGAAACAGGGGATGTTGTAAGGTATAAGGTATCTACTTTTAGTGAAGAGTATGGATTCAAAGATAGGTATGTAGATAAAAAAGATATGTGGGTTTCTAAGCTTCCAAATATTTTTAGTAGACATGTTGGTATGTCTGCTATACTTTCAGCTGCTTTACCTGCTTTAGCTAATAAGTATTCACTTGAATTTATTATAGGTTTCTTCTTAAGGGGTGGTAACATGGCTGGAATTGTAGAATTAGATAAAACTGATTCTAGTCAAATTTCAAGGTTGATGCTTACTATCCAACAAATCATGGGTACTAGAAGAAACATGCATAGTGACAAGTACTTACCAAAAGGTGCTAAATGGGTTGATGGTGGTCAAAAGTTCTCCGATGTTCAAATAATTGAAGTAGTGAAACAGTCGAGACGGGTTTTTAATGCTAGACTTGGCATACCTTCTGCTTTAGTAGGGGATACTGATGGAGTTAATTACGCTAATGCTGAAAGTCAAATCAAACTATTTTGGGAAAACACAGTAATACCTCTGCAGAAACTGTATTGTAGAAGTATAACTAATTCAATCTTAGGGGCTAAATACCTTAGAGATGGTGAAGAGTTACAGTTTAATAATTCAGGGGTGAAGTATATTGACCCGTTTACAGATAAACTTAATGAAGACCACAAACTAAAAGAATTGCTGACAATAAATGAAAGACGGCAAAGACTAGGATTTGATCCAGTAGAAGATGAACAGGCAGACATTTTAAATTTTCAGTCGGCTCAAGTAAACCCAACCCGAATACCAATGACGGAGGCGGAGAGGATGAGACAGGAAGCTCCGCAGAACAAATCTTTGAAGATGATGAAAGAGAAGAATCTTCAAAAGATGAATAACTTACTTGAGCCTGATAAAGACCTGCTTGAAATATTTGAAAGTGAATTTAAAAGATGGTTTTCTATTTATGATAAGTCCTTAGGAAGCAAGTCAGAAGCCAAGAGGTTGATAAAAGAGGGTAAAGATAGATTTATGAAACGCTTACAACCTAAGTTACGCAAGGCTATGAAACAAACTTTTATGGTGCATATGGAGTCTACCGCCATTAGGAAAAAATCATTGGAGAAAACCAAAGCTACAAATGAAGACATTGAACAGATGCTTAGGAATCTTTGGTACAGGTCAGAAGCTTTTTTGAATATGTTATGTGATAAACAAGCAAGGGACAACTTTGAGGGGTATGAAGATACCGCCACGGAGCAAGTATACGAACATATAAACCTTACTCTACAAAAAGACCCTAGCATAAACCTAGTAAAGCTAGCTCAGAGCATTAGAGAAAAATTTGGAGAAGCCTACAATAATCAAGCACATACAATAGCTGCCACGGAGCTTGGTACGGCTACGTCTATTGGTTCAGGGGGATATGCTAAGTCCATAAGCAGTATAACCCTTAATTCAAGGAAGCAATGGTATGCTAGAAATACAGATAGTCCAAGGCATGGGGTAGGAGCTGGGTTACATGAGCAATGGGTTGAATGGGACAGTAAAACTATGACTGGGACATTGGAGGATATGAGGTTTAGCAATGATTTACGGCATCCTAGAGACATGTACGGGTCTGCAAAAGAATCCATTAATTGTCAATGCACTGTTTTTTTTGAATTAGGGGACATTAAGTAAGTTGCTATAATAATGTTTATATCTTATAATAACTGTATAGTATTGATTTATGGTAGGAGATTTTAGAGTGGAGAAAAAGACAACAAGTGGCAAGCAGTTTAGGGCTTGGAGTATATCTTCCCAAAAGATAGAACCAAGAGAAGGTGAACATGATAAAGCGTTGATTATATCAGGTGTTGCCAACTCTGGTCAAGCTGATAGGTGGCAAGAAGTTATGCCCGAGGACTGTTGGAAACTGGACAACTTCAAACTAAACCCCATCATGCTATATAACCATGACCACGGCAAACCTATAGGCAGGGTTTTGAAACTTACACCAACAGATAAAGGGTTGGAGTTTGTAGCAGAAATCGGTGTGGGTTCAGACTTTGGTTTAACAGAAACTCAAAAGGAAGTTAGGGCATTGATAGCTCAAGGTGTTTTAAACACGCTTTCAGTTGGGTTTATAGCTCATGATTGGGCTTGGGAAGGTAAGGACGGAAGAGACGTAATGGTCTACAAATCTGCCGAGCTGACAGAAATAAGCGTAGTAACTGTTCCGATGGACGCATTAGCAACTATTACGGGTGTGTCTGTAAAGTCACTGCTGGGACAAGAGAATAATAAACAACAAGGGGAGGGTGCAATGCCTTTAGAGTATAAAGATGTACAGCAATTGTTAAATGATGCTGTAAAATCTATAAATGGGGTAAGTGATGCTAAACAGGAGGCATTGCTTAAGGAAATTAGTAAATCGGAAAAAGCTTTGAAAGAAAAGGCTGAAACAGATAGTAAATTAGAGGAACTACAATCCGACTTAGAAAAACTGAAGTCTGACTTAGAAACCTCTAAAAGAACTATTAAGGACTCTGAGGAGTATATAGCAGAGTTAGAAGAAGCTGTAAAAGAACTTGCTGGGGTTGAAGACAACAGCAATGAAGAAAAAGAAGGGGAGTAATAATATGCCAATAAATAGATTAGATATCAAAGGCTTAAAAGCTAAGGCTAAAAGTCAAAAAGAATCAGACTTAGAAAAGTCTAAGGTTAACAAATTAACAGCTGCTGAAGCTGGTAAAAACTTTAGTATTCAAACAGATACTAAAGCGGCTAAAATAAATAGAGCTGCAAGCAGAGCTACAGGACATAGCCAACCCGAACAAGCATTAAAATCCTTCCTACATACTAACTCTGGATATAATGATAAAACAGATTTACCCTCTGAACAGTCAATGGTTAATATCAAGTCTTTAGTAGACACTAAAAGACTAGAGGGTGAAACAGCAGAGGACTTACTAGAACTTAAAAAGTATACTGCTTTCTGCCAAATGCAAATGCAATTGCAACTTGGTAAAGGTGTTTTTACTGGTGTAGAAAACCTACCTTTATTTCAAAAGTCATTTAAACCTTGGCTAAAAGAAAAAGGTTATGAGTCTTCTTTGTTTGAAACATGGATACCTCAGCTAAACACTGCTTTCTTCTTTGATGAAATTAGGATAGACCCTTTTATTGAGAAGTTTTTCGGCACTTATAATATGAAGGCTAGAAGTGAAAGAATCAATCACCTTCTTGGCACACTTGAGGGTAGAAGACAAGAGGAAACAGATACTTATACACCTCAAGTCCAAAGCTCTACTTTTATAGATTTTGCAGCACAAGACAATGTAGTACATACAGAAATTTATTCTAACCTGCTACAAGACGCAGACCCTAACGCTTTCAATGACTTAATGAATAAGATTGTAGAAGGTTTAGGAATAGCTAGAGAAAAAGCAATTCTATACGGGGATGATTCAAGGCTTGACCCGGTTACCGGATTCCAAGGTGATGCACATATGGACTCGGACATTGCGGCAGGTGATAGGTTCCAAGCTGTTACATTTTGGAAAGGGTTAAGAAAGCTTGCTTTAGATAATTCCTCTAATGGAGTTTGTTTAGACCATGGCGGAGGTTCTATTGATAAATCAATATTCCAAGACTTAATAAGAGCAATGCCTATCCTAGCTAAACATAAAAGTGATTGTATGTGGGTTATGTCTACTGCAACTAAAAGAGCTATTGACTCGGGTATTATAGCAGAATTATTAAATCATGATTACGTTGCTCGTGGGTTAATTGAAACAGGAGAAAGAAATACTTTATTCGGTATTCCAATATATGAAACAATGTACATGAGAGAAGATTTAGGTGCTAGTGGTGTTTACGCTGCTGACTCTAACCAAACATCTTTAATCCTTGTGAACAAAAAGAGGTTCTTCTGTGCAACCAGATCACCTATTAGACTTTGGGCTTCACCTGCTTTACCTAACGTAGACAAATTGATGATGACAGGTAAAGAAAGAATTTCTTTTGCAGGTGCTAAGCAATCGGCTACTGAAAAAGCTGTAGCATTGGGTTATAACATTGGAACATTAGGGGAGTAATAAAGAATGAAGATTAAATTTATAAAACCAAAAGGTATGGTTAGTGACAAATCAAGGGCTATTTGTACTAAAATAAAAGATACTAAAGGGCAACCTAAAGTAATGAGATACAACCAAGAGTATGAGGTTAAGCTTGAAGAGTATAACTCCTTAGTAGAATGTTTTGGTAGGGATAATATTGTTTTAGCAGATGAAGTAAAATCAAAAGGTAAATAAGGGGTTAAACTATGGGATTCTCTTTTTATGACAAGGCACTTGTTTCAAGTGAGGAAGTGGAAATGTGGATAGGCGAACTAGCCACATCTATGGAAGCTGCAAAAAAATTAAAAATAGAATTCCTAGTTAACTCTGCTTCTGAAGCAATCCAAGACTTCTGTAATAGAACCTTCCCCGTTTCTTCTTTTTCTGAAACCTTGGACGGACAAGGTAGTGATTTGATAACTATAAGTCAATACCCTATTCAATCTGTTGAAGAGCTTTCTTTAGGTGGTAAGCAGTTAACAGAGCAAGACTTTTATATACGGAAAGAGGAAGGGGCTATATTTTTAAAAAATGGTTACCGAACACCAAGGGGTAGGGGTACTGTGCAACTAACTTATACAGCTGGTTATACTGATATACCTTTTGCCTTGCGTCAAGCTTGCTTGTACCAATTCCAGTATTTCTATAGTAATTATGGGGAGTCTGGATCATTAGGAGTTACTTCTAGGGGTAAGATGGGCGAGACGGAGAGGAAAGACCCTTCTTTAAAAGAGTTCGGTATAATAGCAGAAGTTTATGGTTTAATTAAAAGATTTAAGCGTTTAGAAGCCCCTAGTGGTTCTATGTTTGCTTTGGGGGATTAATCAGTGGCTCATGATGTAGAATTATTTGTTAAGTCTATTCGAGATATGGAAAGCAAGTTAGAGAGGGCTTTTTTTGCTACTAAGCTAGAAGCTGCTAATTTGTTACATAGGCAACTGGTAGTAAACATTGATAATTTATTAAGAAAACACCCTATGCCAACTGGTAGGTTACGTAACTCTATTGATATAAAAGCGTATGGGGATGAAGTATCTGTTACTGTTGGAAACGACGCAGTACCTTATGCTAACCTTCAAGAGTATGGCGGGGAGGTAACCCCAAGGTTACAGCAATGGCTTACTATTCCAGTAAGTAGAAGAACTTACCGTAAACCGGCTAGACATTTTGGTAAGTTAACCTTTATTCCGGTGGACTCGGAAAGAGCTTTATTAAAGTTTAGAAGTGGGGAATTAGCTTATATTTTAGCTAAGAGAGTTAAGATAGAAGGTGTGGGGTATGCTAAAAAAGCAAGAGATACAATGTATCAAAGCCAAGAAGTTAAGAATAAGCTAATAGGTATAATGCAAAGGGCGGTGAATAATTGAGTGGTAGAAAAGAGTTTTTAATTGCCTTAAGGGATAGGTTACTTTCCATAAAGGAATCAAATGACTACCCTTTTTCAGTGCAAAAAGTATTTTTAAATGACCTAAAAAGACTAAGCATAAACACACCCTCTATGGATTGTCCTGCTATAGAAATTATTCAAGACAAAGAAGAATATGCCATAAAGCATCAAAATATGACTATTTATAGTGATATTTTTTTAAGGTTAGTACACAAAGAAAACACCTCAGATGAATTTATGGAAGAATTTAAATCTATGGTATTTAGATGCTTGTATAAAGATTCTCCCGAGGTAGGAAGGGGTACGCCGTTAAGTCCACTACTTGCTAAGGATGGTAAGTTTACTAATACGGTGATTAGGTTAAAAGAGTGTGTTTCTGATTTAGGTATGATTGAGGCTAACAGGGTTTACGTTGTACACTTTATAGCAGAGTATCACATAAGTATTTACGATTATTAAAAAGGGGAAAGTATGAAACTTTTAAGTTCTATAAATTATGCGACACAGTACGCAAGTAACCGTCAAGGTTACCTTTTGGGAATAGAAATGTTTCCATTTTTCAAAAAAGAAACTATAGCAGGAGAGTTTACACCTGCATCTATTGGTACTCAGGGTAGCGTTGTTTCTGGTGCAACTCCTATAGTAGATGGCAGTACTATAACGGGTACCGAATTGTCTCTATCTGTTAACAATGGGGATACTATAGTAATCTCTGCTTTGGATTTTTCAGGTATGTCTACTGGTTCTCAAATTGCTGCTTATTTGGAAGGTGAAATAAATACAGCTTTGGAGTTAGAAGGGCAAAGGAATAGGGTTTGGGTAGAGTATGCAGATACACAATATAAAATATATTCTCAAACTACAGGAGCTAAAAGTAGTGTAAAGGTTTTAGACACTGCAAATATAGATAGTGTTGCTACAGAATTAAAATTGTCTAATGGAGAGGGTGCCGTGGAAACGGATGGTACTTATTCAGGTGATTATGCTTTTGTTCGAACAGCAGGATTTAACTTTTCTCAAGAAATTGAAATGAGTGAACATAGGTCAGGTAGGCAAGCTTCTAACTTCTATCGTTCTAAAAAAATGGTTGAGGGTGATACTACTTTGTATGTGCTTCTAGCAGAGGAAGGCGAACCAGTAGTTATGAGTGATGCCCATAAATTACTATACGAATCTTGCTTTGGAAGGATAGTGACAGACACAACAAATGAGCTAACATTTGACTGCAGTCAACCCCACAATGTTTATTTCTCTTCTTTGATTAATAACAATGGGTTAGGCCAAACTGTTAATGGCTGCTATGCTAGAAATTGGAATTTAGATTTAGCTGGAGATGCACCTGCAACCTTAACCATCGGGTCCAAAGGACGTGATAGTAAGATGTCAAGTATTTCTAAGATAGCAGGTAGTGGTGTAAGTGCTGTTGTGTTAGTTGCAGATGGTGAAGCAAAGAGATTTGAAAGAGGCTCAGTTGTTTGTGTAGTAGGTGCTGATGGTGTATCTGTTACTGCAGGGGGTGAGGGAGATTTAGTTGTTGACTCTGTTTCAGATGTTACACATGAGGTTACCTTAAATAAAGTAGTTACGGTACAAGAAAACGGTTATGTAGTTCCATGGTCGCCTGCTTATTTTGGCGGTATACCTGAAGATACTTTAAGAGTTGCAACAGATTTAGAAGGTTCTGTATCTATGGATGGAGGTGCAACTTACATTGGTGAAGTTACTGCCGCTAATGTTACCGTTGAAAATAACCTAACAGATTTAGATAACTACTATGGCTCTGATAGTAATGTAGGCTTTGTTGACGGTTCTAGGCAAGAAATTACTTGCTCTCTAACTTTAAACTTAACAGTTGAAGAAATTAGAAGAATCCAGCAAATGAAGGACTTCCAAGCTTTCAATATACTAATTAAAGTTGGGGGGACTACTGGACAACGTATGGAAATAAATATGCCTAGAGTTATCTTTAATATTCCACCACTAGAGTTACCCCCTGATGGTGCTGTAAGTTTAACTTTTGAAGGTCAAGCATTGCAAACTGAAACAGGGGCTATGGACGCTATAAGTGTTAGCTTTAAAAACTAAGGGGTGGTAAATGAAGGAAGATACCTTATTTAAAGAAACCCCTATTGATAATCTTCAAAGTATACGCATTGAGACGAGACACTTTAAAGTAGGTTGCCTTCAAATCAGTTGGAAAAATTTAACTGGTACTATTGATGCAGAATACTATTTAGAAGGCTCTAATGATGCTGAGACTTGGGATGTACTTTCTTCACCTTCTGTAATGAGTGAAGCAGAATCTTGCGACCTTATAATGTTTAGTGAGATTTTTTGTAAGTATATCCGATGTAGGATTTATAAAAAAGGGGTTACTGGCGGATCGGTTTCTGCTGTATTAACATTAAAGGTCTAAACTATAGGGGGTTATACATTAAATGTCTACCTATAGTAAACTACAGAAAACCAACCGTTACCTGAAAAATGAACTTACTGGGGTAGTAGTTTTAGGTACAGATGGTGAAGAGAATTTAAAAGTTTTATCCTTAGACCCTGAAGGTAATCTAAAGATTGAGAACGGGGATATAGCTAAGGAATTTATAGCTTTTGGTGAAATAGTAGACCCTTTGGAAACCGTTAAGCTCGGTAGTCTACCTGTTACTGATAGTAAGTTTGCTATAAAAACTATTATTTTTACTGGTAATGGATTAGGAGAACTTACTTTAAAAATAGGGGGAGTACCAATATTAGTAGTCAGAAATAGTTATTTTGAGCAAACTAAAGAGGTTACTACTGGTTTCCAAGTGGAGGAAAACCAAGAGGTGGAGTTATACGTTAGAAATACGACATTTCAAAACAATACAAATGCTTATGAAGCATATATATTGTATGGGTAATAGGGGGATGATATGATAGAAGAAAAGGTTTTAACAAAACACGATGTACAATTAAAGATTTATTTAGCAAAAAAAGATATACATGCTTTGGAATCAGCTTACTATGATGGGTTAAAAAGAAAGCTGGAAGCATCCAAAAGAGTTGAAGAGTTAAAGGAGTCTCTTGATGAGGTTCTTTTAAAAAAGGAAGAAGCCGAGAATCTTTTGGTTTCTTTAGAGGGGAAACTTGAGTCATTATAGGAGGATTATAAATGGCTGATTTTGAAGGTAGTCTACCGATTAAGACCGTCAGAGACGATGACGTTAAACTAAAAATTGTTGATTGGGCTTCAGGTAGTGAAGCTACCGCTGGATGGTCAATTGACGCAAACGGGGCTGGGTTGATTAGAGCCGTTGAACTAGACATTAGGGCTTTAGCTTTTGCAACTGATAAGGTTGATGTTTCAGGTTCGGATATTACTGTTTCTGCAACTGCCTTTGACATTAGAGCATTAACTTTTGCAACTGATTCCGTTGACGTGTCAGGTTCAGAGGTTATTGTTACTGCAACTGCTTTAGATATCAGAGCTTTAGCTTTTGCAACTGATTCTGTAGACGTGTCAGGTTCTAGTGTTGAGGTTACAGGTAATGTAACGGTAGATTCTACCGACTTAGATATTAGGGACTTAACGTTTGCAACTGATTCTGTGGATGTGTCAGGTTCTGATATTAAACTTACAGACGGAACACATGTAGCGTCTGTTAATAGTGACGGGTCACTAAATGTTGCAATTTCTTCAGGTGATTTAGTACATATTGTTGAGTATTTTACTTCTGCTGCTGTAGCTAAAAACTCAGCTGAAGAATATGACTATGTGGTACCAGCAGGTGCAGAATTTAAAGGGGAAAATATTTTAGTCGGCTCTCATGGAGCTGTTAAAGTTGAGTTTGGTATTTTGATGGTACTACCTTCAATGTACTAGGTACTTGCTTCCAACTACCTGCTAATAATAATTCTATCTTAATTCCTTCTATTGAAATAGTTGGGGATGGGGTTAAAGCTGTTAGAATGAGAATTACTAATTTAGATAGCACAACAGCGTTATACTGTACTCTTCAAGGGGTAAAAACTCCTGCTACCTGACGTGTGGAGAGGATTGGGCTGCTAGCTTTTACTAATTATTGTGTTGATGATTATTGTAAGAGGAAAACAGAGCTATAAGTAGGTCAACTTTCCTCTCTACACAACAGCAATAAGTAAAGTATAACAATCTACAATATCTATCTATGTTGCCCACTTAGATAGCGTATAACCCAAAGAACGCCCTACATTTTATAATATAATTTGTAGGGTTTTCTTTCTAAAAGAGAGAGGTAAAAATGGATACTCAATGGAGTACTGTAAGTAGGATTACAGGAGACGATGAAATACTATCAGTAGACGTTACTAATAATTGTGGTAAAAATAGGTTAAGTACTGAAACTGTTAACAGGTTTCAAAGTCAGTGTATCCACACTGTAAAACAAGTCAGCAACACACCTACATTAATGCAAGTAAATGCAACCCCTTTAGAAAATAGAAGATATTTAACAATTCAAAATCAAAGCGATAACCAAATAAGAGTAGGAAATTCTACGGTCTCTTGGAGCAATGGGTTACTGATATTCCCATTCGGCACATTGAACCTTGCAGTTAGTGAAACCATTGAAATTTTTGCAGTGGCTGAAACAGGTACCATCAATGTTTTTGTTGCGGAGGTAAGTTAAAGATGAATTTAATAGAAGTAACAGACCCACCTTGGTACTCCTCCGTATCGCCCGGAGTCTCACCCGCTTTCACTTTCTCACGTCAAGCCAATGTAGGAACTGGATCTTTTTTAAGTACTGGACAAGTGGAGACATCAGAAACAGGACAACCAATTTTTGGTAGGAATAAACTTTCACGGATGAGGGTAGCAGTAAGCGGAGCAGTGGGTTCACCTGTAACATTCTCTTTGAGCTATCGTACAGGTGTGAATACTCGGGTATTCATTACGGGGGCAGATATTACAATACCAACTGGTGAGTACACCTCTTCAAATACCTATAATATTTATTTACCTGATGATGTAGAATTGTGTGTATCAGTGTCTAGTGGTGGTTGTAGAAACCCTGTCCTAATAGTGTTCCTATTACCAAGATAAGGAGAAGATAAAAATGTATGAAAATTATTATGCAAAAGTAGTAGATTTGGTGGTGGTGGGCTACGGGGAGATGCAAGCGGGGTTGTTCGGTATTGATGGCATTGAAAGCATGTCAGATGCCGAGAGGTTGGAACACGGTGTATATCCCTTGTGGTATATAGAACCAGAGTTTAACCCCCTAGCTCAATCCGTAACGGATGAATTTTGTTTCTTAGTTAGTAACTCTTTTGTTTGGTTTACCAATAAATTAGAAAAAATAGATATACCTACCGAGAGAGTATACACCTCTTACCAATTTAGGGGAAAATTTACTTTAAGTGAAAAACAAGCTATTTATCAATTAGCTGTAACAGATTATATTGTACAATCTTTTTTAGATGATTTAAGAGTAGCTAAGTATATTTGGTTAGATGATGAATTAATTACCCTGGCTTTAAACCACCTAGTATCTAATAATGTTATTACAGAGAGTAGAAAAGATGAAATACTAGAAGTGTAATAGTAGTGAAAAAGTAATAGGTGTGTGTTACAATTTTAGTATGATAGAAGAGGGTTAGCAAATGACAGAACAGAGTAAAAGGGAAGACGCAGTAGACATGCTTTTTAAAGAGGCTATGGTAGAGCTTAAGGACATAAAAAAAGAGATTGTGAATATGAACCAGAAGCTTACCTTAACTATAGAGAGGCAGTCCGTTTCTAATGAGAATATTGAAAAAATAGAAAAGAGGGTAGAAGCTTGTGAAAATCATATGAGTAGATGCCCTGCAAGGAAAAGTTATGAAAGTAAAGTTACTGTGGTTAAAGATTTTACGGCTGTTATAGCTATAGTTTTATCTTTAATTGCGTTATGGAATATATTTAAGGGAGGGTGAAATATATGTTTTTAAAAGTTTGGGCTTCTAGGGTAGCAGGTAACTTACTGTTTGGATATGTGTGGGATTTAGTGGCGGATCTAATAGTATCTAGGATAGTAGAATATTCTACTAAAGTAGACTTTGAAAAAGTGTTGAAAGATTGTAAAGTTATTATCAGGAATAGAGTTCCGACAAAATTCTTACAAGATATATGCATATCTATTTTGGTAACTATCCTAGACAACGTCAAAGGGGTAGTAGATGGTAAGTTGGAGGAATTTTTAGAGGAGCAACTTACAGCGGCTAATATTAAAAGACTAGTTAAATCAATTAAAAAATCTGTTTTAGACCGATTAAGGGGTTAAGTGCTATGGCTGGTAGATGTTGTGAGTTTTGTAATGCTGCTGTAGCTGTTACAAGCATTATTGGGACTGGGTATTCTATGGCCATTTGTGAAGAGTGCTTAAAAATAGAATTTGATGTATATCAAGAAATATACGGGGAAGTAATAGAAGGGGTTCAATCATATGTTAAAGATGAATAAAAAAGGTATCGAGTTAATTAAACACTTTGAGGGTTGTCATTTGGAGGGGTATTTATGTCCAGCGAACGTACCTACAATTGGTTATGGTACAACTGTTTATCCTGACGGAACAAGTGTACGAGAAGGTGATAGGATTTCACAAGCTCAAGCAGATGAGTACTTAGAGTATGACCTAAAAAATAAATATTCAGTTCATGTAAAACAATCTAATATACATGAAAAACTGCAAAACTCTAATGAATTTAGTGCTTTGGTTAGCTTTGTGTATAATGTCGGGCGTGGAGGAGTTCATA
>Ga0102926_1001714_pt1 | contig 12836 bp, 14 predicted proteins | sample SalPonR1_A_D2_MG_FD_78173 | JGI IMG/M metagenome (GOLD analysis project Ga0102926, IMG submission 78173) | Salt pond soil microbial communities from South San Francisco under conditions of wetland restoration - Salt Pond MetaG R1_A_D2_MG | ecosystem: Environmental > Aquatic > Marine > Intertidal...
CCCCGAAGAGGAAGTCCCCGAAGAGGAAGTCCCCGAAGAGGAAGTCCCCGAAGAGGAAGTCCCCGAAGAGGAAGTCCCCGAAGAGGAAGTCCCCGAAGAGGAAGTCCCCGAAGAGGAAGTCCCTGAAGAGGAAGTCCCTGAAGAGGAAGTCCCTGAAGAGGAAGTCCCTGAAGAAATTGCGCGCGAGGTCGCCGACACGCCGGTTGCCGCGGTCGGGGTTTACGACATTCAATATTCCGATCTCGACTCCGAGTTGCTCGAACTGTTCGCCGAAGAAGGCCAGGAATTACTGGAACACTCCGATGGTTTGCTGCAACAGTGGCGCGAGAATCCGGAAGATCGGCAGCTTGTAACCGCGCTGCAGCGCGATATTCATACCATCAAGGGCAGTGCCCGAATGGCCGGTCTGAATCCGGTGGGCGAAGTTGCACACGTCCTCGAGGATCTGCTGGAGAATATTGCTGGCGGCCGCCAGAAGGCCAGCGCGGCCAGCATCGATACCATGGAAGCGGGCTGCGACCAGTTGCACGCAATGCTGGATGCAGTCGAAAAGCGCCAGCCTCTCCCGGGGCGTGGCGCCCTCGAAGAACTGGCCGCCGAAGAACAGGCGCAGACCGAAGAAGAACCCGCAGCCGCGCGAACCGAGTTGGAAGCCGCAGGCGTCGAGCGCACCGGCCGGAGCAGCACGATCAGGCTGGCATCGGAACAGGTCGAAGAACTTCTCAACTTTGCCGGCGAAGTGAGCATCTTCCGGTCCCGAATCGAGCAGGAAATCGGCGCATTCCGCGGCAACATCGGCGAAGTCGAGCAGACCGTGGCGCGTCTGCGCGAGCAGCTTCGCAAGCTCGAGCAGGAAACCGAGGCCCAGATCCTTTCGCGCTATGAGCGCGAGCACGGATCGTCGGATTCGACCTTTGATCCGCTGGAACTGGATCGATATTCGACCATCCAGCAGCTGTCGCGGGCGCTCGCGGAAAGCGTCAGCGACTTGAACAGCCTGACCGAACTCATGGACGACGCCGGAAGGCAGTCCGAAACGCTCTTGATGCAGCAAGCGCGGGTGAATACGGAGTTGCAGGAAGGCTTGATGCAGGCCCGGATGGTCTCGTTCAACACACTGGCGCCGCGTCTGCGTCGCGTGGTTCGCAATGCCGCGCGCGACATCGGCCGCAAAGCGAACCTCGAGATCATCCTGGAAGGTGAAGGCGAGTTGGACCGGAATGTGCTCGACCGCGTTACAGCACCCATCGAGCACATTCTCAGAAACGCCGTCGCGCATGGCATCGAGCCACCGTCGGCGCGGCAATCCGCGGGCAAACCGGAAGCAGGCACCATTGCGATCACGATCGATCGCGAGGCGACCGAACTGCTGATTCGTGTCTCCGACGACGGCGCCGGGCTGAATCTGGATCGAATTCGCGAGCGCGCGCTGGAAATGAGCTTGTTGACAAAGGAGCAGGCCGCAGATCCTGCCCAGCTGTCACAGATCATTTTCCACACCGGTTTTTCGACCGCCTACGAGCTCAGCGAGCTGGCCGGTCGTGGCGTCGGCATGGACGTCGTTTCCAGCGAGGTTCGCCAGATCGGTGGTCGCATTTCCGTCGACTCGACGCCCGGCAAGGGCGCCCGGTTTACCTTGCGCATACCGTTAAGCCTTGCGGTGATGCAGGCGATCTTTGTGCACGCCGGTGAACGCGTGTTCGCGATACCGCTTCAGGCAGTCCGCGGCGTTGCCCGAATCCGGCCGGCCGAATGGCGCGAAGCACTCGATTCCGACGGCACCTATCGTTACGGCGGGGACGAATTTCCGCTGATCGAGCTGGACCCGCAACTCGGCTTCGAGCCTGTCGAGGTAGGCGACGAAAGTCTGTCGCTGCTTATGATCTCTACTGGCGACCAGCGCGCCGCGATCCGCGTCGCCGATATTCAGGGGCATCGGGAAGTCGTCCTCAAGCCTGTTGGACCGCAGATCAGCTCAATCCCTGGCATTCTCGGGGGCACCATCATGGGTGACGGTCAGGTGGTCGTTCTGCTGGACATGGCGCCTCTGATTGAACGCGCCCTGGCCGAGCATCGTCTTCCCGGTATGGTCGAGGTCGAGACTGTCGAGATCGCGGAAGAGGAAGTCAAGCGTACGCCGCTGGTGATGGTGGTCGACGACTCGATCACGATGCGTCGTGTAACGGCCAGGATTCTCGAGCACTACGGACTGGAAGTGATCACGGCGCGCGATGGTGTCGAGGCGGTGGACATGCTGTTCGAGCGAGTCCCGGATTTGATGCTGCTCGATATCGAGATGCCGCGCATGGACGGATTCGAGCTCGCCGCCTACGTGCGAGACGATACTCGCCTGGCCCACGTGCCGATCATGATGATCACCTCGCGCTCCGGCGACAAGCACAGGCAGCACGCCCGGGAACTGGGCGTGAATCGCTACCTGATCAAGCCGTATCAGGAAGCCAATATGGTCCGCAACGTGTTCGAAATGCTTGAAATGCCGGTTCCGGGGGACGAGGAATAAAGATGTCAGACAGAGAAATCCGCAGCGTTCTGGTTCCGATTACCGACGCTGACCTGTTACTGCCGAATGCCTCGATTGCCGAGATCGTCGGGTATACCGCACCAGAGCCCATCGAGCAGGCGCCGGAATGGTTGCTCGGAAACATCGTCTGGCACGGCTGGCAGGTCCCCGTCCTGGCTTTCGGCGTTCTTACCGAGCAGCATGAGCACGAGCCGGTGCAAGGCGCAAAGATCTGTATCAGCAAGGGACTGATAGGCAATGAGCGGATGCCCTACATCGGCATACTTGCCCAGGGCTTTCCGCGCCTGGTGACGGTGACCGAGAACGCGCTGACGGAGGTGCCGGATTCGAGCACGCACATAGCGCTTGCCGGGAAGGCAATTATCGGTGACCGCGAAGCCTGGGTACCCGATCTCGACCGAATCGGGCAACTGGCCGCTCACGCCGCTTTCGGGGCGCTCCCGATCTCCGGTTGAATGCTGCGTCGATCCTGCCACGCCTTTTTCAACGCTTGCCCAGATCTCCATAAAGCACCTGCAACGCCGAAACGGCCGCAATGCTGGCCGTCTCGGTGCGCAATATTCTTGGCCCGAACCGCACGCTGCGGAAACCTCTTTGCTCCAGCAAAGCCAGATCCCGCTCGCTGAATCCGCCTTCGGGACCGATCGCGATCGAAATTTCACCTTCAACGGGCGGGCAGTCGTCCAGCAGCGTTCTCGACGCCGGATTCAGCACCAGTCGCGCCGACGTCCGGTCGGCAATCCCTTCAATCGGACTCGGCGCATGAATCTCCGGCAGGTGTGCCCGCCCGCACTGCTCGCAGGCGCCGATCACGATTTCCTTCCAGCGTGACAGACGTGCTGCTGCGGACTTGTCCGGCCTGACTTCGCTGCGCTCGGTGATGATCGGCCGTATGACGCTCACCCCCAGCTCCACCGTCTTTTGAATCACCAGGTCCATCTTTTCGCCTCGGCTCATGCCGGGCAGCAACTCGACGCGCAGCGGTGATTCGCGGCAGACCTCGACAGTTTCGAGCACGCGCACGCTGCAGCCGTGCCGTCGGTGCGCCATGATGATCTCGGCTTTCGCCTCTCGCCCCTTACCGTCGAAAAGCGTGACACGGTCGCCGACGCGATGCCGGAGCACCTTGACGAGGTGCTGGGCTGCGCGCTCCGACAGCCTCAGTTCGTCGCCAGTGCGCAATTCCGAGTCGGCGTGGATACGGTAGATTCTCATCTCATGTCTTCGCGGCTGTCGCGATCGCGATGCCGTCGATGGCGACGCGTGCCAAGTGGTCGATTTCCTCCTCCGAAATCACGTACGGCGGCATGAAATAGACCACGTTGCCCAGTGGCCGCAGCAGCGCCTGATGCTCAAGTGCATAGCGATACACGTGCAGCCCGCGGCGCTGCTGCCACGGGTAGGGCTGGCCGTTGCCGTCGACCATCTCGATCGCGAGGATCATGCCGGTCTGCCGGATTTCGCCGACGTTCGGATGGTCTTCCAGTTCGGCGACCGCTGTGCGCATGCGCCTTGCGCGTCTCCGATTTTCTCCCAGCACGTCGGACTGGTCGAACAAGTCGAGCACCGCCAGGGCGGCCGCGCAGCACAGCGCGTTGCCGGTATAGCTGTGAGAGTGCAGGAAGGCCTTCATGCTGGTGTAGTCGTCGTAGAACGCCTGGTAGACGTGCTCGCGGGTCAGCACCGCGGAAAGCGGCAGATAGCCGCCGGTCAGGCCCTTCGAAAGGCAAAGCATGTCGGGTGAAATGCCGGCCTGTTCGCAGGCGAACATGGTGCCGGTGCGGCCGAACCCGACTGCGATCTCGTCGGCGATCAGGTGAACGTCGTAGCGGTCGCAGGCGTCGCGGAGTTTATCGAGGTAGACCGGATCGTACATGCGCATCCCGCCTGCGCACTGAACCAGGGGTTCGACGATGACCGCGCATATCTCGTCACCGCGCTCGGCAAGCGTGCGCTCCATTTCTTCGAATTGACTTGCCGCATGCTCGGCCCAGCTCGTTCCGTCCTCGCGGTCGAATGCATCCGGCGACGGGACCACGATGGGCTCGAGCAGCAGCGGCGCGTAGGTTTCCTTGTAAAGCCCTACATCGCTGACGGCGAGCGCACCCAGCGTTTCCCCGTGGTAGCTGCCCGAAAGGCAGACGAACCGGGTGCGCCGTTCCCGGCCGACGTTGCGCCAGTAGTGAAACGACATCTTGAGTGCGACTTCCACCGCCGCCGACCCCGAGTCGGCATAGAAGACCCGATCCAGCCCTGGCGGCGTGACCGCGACCAGGCGCTCGGCCAGTTCGGTGGCCGCCGGGTGGGTCATGCCGGCGAGAATGACGTGTTCCAGCGTTGCCGCCTGCTCGGCCAGGCGAGCGTTGATATACGGGTTGCAATGGCCGAACAGGTTGACCCACCAGGAACTGATGGCATCGATGTAGCGATTGCCGTCGAAGTCCTCCAGCCACACCCCCCGGGCGGAGCGAATGGGGATCATCGGCAGATTCTCGTGATCCTTCATCTGGGTGCACGGGTGCCATAGCACATCCAGGTCGCGTGCTCGCCACTGGTCGTTGTTCATGGGTCTCGTCGTCCGGGTCGCCAAGCGCCGATGGTAGTGCATCCGAGCGCGGCCCATCGCCATTGAATACCGGCCGATTTGCTATGATCATCGATCTGTCCACCCCGCAGTGCGTCCGATGTACTCCAATAGGTCTTCGAAGCGTTTCGAGAAGTCGCGTTTCCCCGGGAAAACCGGATTCACGCTGATCGAGGTGCTGGTCGTGGTCGTGATCATCGGCATCCTCGCCGCGGTCGTCGTGCCGCGCTTCATGGACGAGCCCGACAAGGCGCGTGCGGTCAAGGCCCGCCAGGATATCCAGGCGCTGGTGACCGCCCTGAACATGTACCGGCTCGACAACCAGGTCTATCCATCGACCAACCAGGGTCTCGAGGCCCTGGTCGACGAGCCTTCGGGTCGGCCGGAGCCGACCAACTGGAAGGCCGGCGGCTATATCGAGCGCCTGCCGAAAGACCCTTGGGGCCGCGATTACCTCTATCTCAATCCCGGTGTCCACGGCGATATCGATGTCTGGACCAACGGCGCCGATGGCCAGCCCGGCGGTGAAGGCATCAATGCCGAAATTGGAAACTGGAGCGATTAAGGCATCTCTGAGCAACGCTGAGCGAAGCCTGGTTCAGAGGCTTTCCGGCCGGCGTTCGCGCATCGCGTCGGCGCCGCCCGGGTTCACTCTGGTCGAAGTGCTGGTGGTGGTCATCATTGCCGGCGTTCTGACCGGCGCGGTGCTCCTGGTAGTGGGGCAAGCCGGCCCAGGTCAGGCCAGTCAGCGAGAACTGGCCCGGCTGAATGCCTCGCTTGAAGTCATGTGCGATCAGGCGCTGCTCGGCGGTTCCATACGCGGGCTCCGTTTCCACGCCGAAGGTTATGATTTCTGGCAGTACCGTGGCGGCGCCTGGCAGCCGCTGCCCGGCGATTCGCGCCCCCGGCCGGTGGCCTGGCCTGACGGGCTGCGTCCGCGGATACAGGTCGAGAATGTCCATTTGCGCCCGGCTCGGAATCAGCGCATGCCCCAGGTCGTGTGCACCGGTATCGAGCCGCCGACGCCGTTCGAGATCGAGATCGGCAGCGGCGAGCATCGAACAACCATGAGTTGGCCAGGATGAATCGATCGCCCGCGAATCGCAACGCAAACGGGTTCACCCTGATCGAGGTTCTCGTCGCGCTGTTTGTGGTCGCGACTGCGCTGGCCGCGCTCGGCTTCGCCGGCGCCCGCGCGCTGAACAGCCAGGCCGTGCTGGAGGAGCGCACGTTCGCGCTGTGGGCGGCCGACAACAAGCTGGCCGAGACCCGGCTGCAGGCGTCGATCCAGCTTGGCTCAAGCAGTGGCAACGTGCGCATCGCCCAGCGGGACTGGCGCTGGCGGCGACAGATCCAGCTTGCCCCGGGCGGGCAGCTGTGGCGTGTCGACGTGACCATTCTTGACCCGGACGGCCAGCCTATCTATACCCATAGCGGTTTCGTGCAGCGATGAACGGGCCACGCCCGCAAGTCCGCTCAGGCTTCACACTGGTCGAGCTGCTGGTCGCGGTGCTGGTATTCGGCCTGCTGGCCGTGTCGGCCTACACAGGACTCAACGCGCTGTCAGCGGCGGTCGGCGCCCAGCGCGATCGATCGCTGGCCTTGGCCGGTTTGCAGCGCGCCGTGGCCACGCTGGACGGCGACCTGAGACAGCTGGTAAGCCGGCGCGGTCGCGACCGCGAAGGACGGTTGTTGCCGGTTCTGGCCGGCGACTCACAGATTCTGCTTGGCCGCCGCGCCGGCCGGATGAATCCGGCCGAACTGCCGCGTAGCCAACTCCAGCAGTTCGAGTGGCGGCTGGAGCAGAGCGTGCTGGTGCGCCACAGCTGGCCGGAAGTCGACAGCGCTCCGGATTCGCCGCCGACCGGCCGCACCCTCTTTGCCCAGGTCGATGCCATCGCGTTTCGCTTCCGCGATGCGACCGGCGTATGGCATCGCGAGTGGCCGGCGTCGAGCCCGCCGCAGGTATTGCCGACTGCGGTCGAATACGTGCTTGAAACGCCTGTTTTCGGCCCGATTCGGCGCGTGGTGGCCCTGTGATGCGGGCGTCCCAACTGAAGTCGGGCGGATTGGTTCGCCAGCGCGGTGCCGCGCTGCTGATTGCGCTTCTGTCGGTTGCCCTTGCCGTATTGCTGGCAACCGAGCTGGTCGAGCGCAGCCAGCGCGACGTGGCCCGAACCACGGCGGTGGTCAATGCCGAGCGCGCCTGGCAGTTCGCAGAGGGCGTCGAGGGCCTGGCGCGGGACTGGATCCGGCGCCAGCGCCAGGTCGGACCGGGCGTCCGACTGCCGGATGGTCAGTGGTCGGAGCCGTTCATGGTGCCTGGCGGTTCGGTGCGCGGCAGGATGTTCGCCCGCGACGGTCGTTTCAACCTCAACGCGTTGGCCAGTCGGGATCCTGCAGTTGCCGCCGACGGGCGCCGGACCCTGCTTCGGCTGCTGACACTGCTGAACGTCGACCCTGCCCTGGGCGAGAGCATTGTCGCGATGTACGGTGGCGGCGGCGCGTCGCCCGCCACGACACGGATTCATTTGAGCGAGCTCAACAGGCTGGAGCGGTTTACCCCCGAGATGCGTCGGCGGGTCGAGCCCTACCTGGCGCTGCTGCCCAACGCCGAGGCTCGCATCAACGTCAATCTCGCGCTTCCGGAGGTCCTGGCGGCGGCCGTCGAGGGGCTTTCGATCGAGTCGGCCCGCAGCCTCATCGCGCGGGCGCCGTTCGAATCGCTGGCTGAAGTCCTCGCTCAGCCGGAGTTCGCCGCCCTCAACGCAGTGGCCGTCCGTCGCCGGCTGGCGGTCGAAAGCGAGTGGTTCCTGGTCCAGGCCCAGGTCTCGCTGGATGGCATGGTCAGAGACTACTTCCGGCTCGTGGGCGCTTCCGGCAACAGGTATGATTTCCGCTATCTCAGCCAGGGGGTTCCCTGACCGGCATGGCCAGAAGCGAGTGTTATCGATTGATCGATGTCGTTACAGGGGCGTCGAAGACTTTTTCCGTGTCCGACGGCAGGGTTATGCCGCTCGATGGCGCCGAGCAGGTAAAGGTCGAAATGGTTGCTCTGGTCCCTGCCGATCGCTGCAGCCTGCTTCGGGTGGCTCTCCCTGAAATGAACCCTGCTCGCATGTCCCGAGCGCTGCGCTGGGCGGTGGAAGACTCGATTGCCGGCGATCCGGAGCAGCAGCACGTCGTGCCCGTGCGGCGTGATGCTGACGGCAACTTGCTCTGTCTGGTGGTCGCGCGCCATGACATGGACAGCTGGCTGGCCGGGCTGCCTGCGCAGCCAGCAAGAATGGTGCCGGACGCGGCCTGTCTCCCGTGCGCGGACGGCGAAGTCTTTCTGATGCCTATCGATGATGTGGTGCTGGCGCGAGCCGGTGAGGATATATTCGATCGCATAGAAACGTCTCTGCTCGACACCCTGGTGCCCGAATTCATGGAAGGCGCTGGTAATCAGGCGCGCCTGGTCTGGCTTGGGGGTCACCCGCCCGACGAGATTCGGCGTTTCAACCCCGAAAGCCGTCAGGCGGCCGGCACACCGCTGGACATGCTCGCCCCCGGCGCCTTGGGGACATTGGGCGCCAGGGTCGATCTGCTTCAGGGCGACTACGCGGCAAGCGACAAGGCCTCCACCATGCGCCAGTGGCGTCTGGCGGGCGTGCTTACAGCACTTGCAGTCTTTCTTTTGCTGGCCGGTGCACTGATCGACTACACGTTGCTGGCGCGTGAGCAGCAACAGTTGCAGGATGAAGTCGAAGCGCGCTTCGGCGATCTTTTCCCGGACATTTCCACGATTGTCAGGCCCAGGGCTCAGGCGGAGCGCGCGCTGGCCGAACTGCGTGGCGGCAGCCGCGATCGCTTCGTCCAGCTGTTGAGCGCTGTCAGTCCGTTGTTCAGCGGGGCGTCGGGTATCGAGGTGACTTCGATCAGCTACATCGACGCGACGCTCGAGCTCGAACTCGAGACCGCATCGCTGGCCGATCTGGAGGCCCTTCAGCGCCAGCTTCGAGCCCAGGGCATCGATGCGTCGCTTCAGAATGTCGAGGTCGCGACCGGAAGCACACGCGGACGAATCCGAATTTCGGAGGGCGGGTCATGATCCAACACTGGCGTCGGCTACAACCTGGCGAGCGCCGGATGATTGGCCTGGCCGCTTTCGTGATCGCGCTAGTGCTGGCCTGGACGCTGGTTTGGGAGCCGTTGCGCGATGCGCGTCGCGAACTGACCGATCAGCTGGCTGGCCAGCGCGCGCTCATCGACTGGCTGGACCGGGTTGCACCGGAAGTCCGGCGACTGCGCGGCGAACGCGCGCCGGAGCGCACGCTTTCGGGGCAGTCCACGCTGGCGGTCATCGACCAGGGTGCGCGCGCCGCCGGCCTGGCCGGCGCGCTCAAGCGCATCGAGCCCGGTACGGGCGATGAAGTGCGCGTGGTGTTCGAGCAGGCCTCTTTCCCGGACCTGATGCGCTGGTTGACGACGACGGTCGCCGAACGCCCGCTGGCTGTCACGCGCCTGACCGCAGACCGCGCCGGCCCCGGCCGGGTCGACTGCGTCGTGGTCCTTCGGCGTACCGACCTCGGCACTGGGTGAACCCCTTTGTTAGAGTTGAGCGTGGTGCGCTTCCAGGCGGCTGCCCGGAGGCGACACTGTTTTGCGACCCATTCCGTAGAGGGCTTGAATGAACTCCGAACCCGTTGATCTCGACCTGGCGCTGAAGGTGGCGCGTGAAGCCGCCCGCAATGCCAGCGAAATCGCGCTGAAATATTTCAGGCGACCGCTGGAAATCGAGCGCAAGGATGATGCCAGCCCGGTCACCGTGGCCGACCGGGAGTGCGAAATGGAGATCCGGCGCATCATCCAAGCGGCGTTTCCCGATCATGCCGTGTTTGGCGAGGAATACGGCCAGTCCGGCGAGCATCGCTGTCTCTGGCTGATCGATCCCATAGACGGCACCCGCAGCTTCATTCGGGGCCTGGAATTCTGGTCGGTGCAGATCGCGCTGATGATCGACGGCGAGCTTGTGCTTGGTGTGTCGGCAGCGCCGCCTTTCGACGAAACCGCCTGGGCGGTGGTCGGTCGCGGCGCGTGGCTGGACGGCGCGCCGCTCGATTGCGCGGGCACCGATACGCTCGAACAGATGGATCTGTCGCTGGGCAACGTGCGCACGCTGGCCCGGTCGGCCGGGTGGCAGAAGGTCGGCAAGCTCGTGGAAACGGCTGCGCGCACTCGCGGCTACGGCGACTTCTACCCGTATCATCGCCTGGCGGCCGGCGGACTCGACGCGGTGATCGAAAGCGATATCAATATCCTCGACATCGCTGCGCTCACGGTCATAGTGCGCGAAGCCGGCGGCATTGTCACCGAACTCGGCGGCGCGCCCATCGGGCTCGAAAGCACCACCATCCTGGCGGCGACACCGTTAATCCACGGGCGACTGGTATCCTTTTTCAATGATTGACGAAATCCCAGAACTCCCGATCATCCACAAGCGCGAGGAACGTCCCGAAAAGAGCCTTTTCAAGGTCGAGGCGCTGGACCTGGAGTTTTCGAACGGCGAGCAGCGCACCTACGAGCGGCTGATCAGTCGCGGCGTCGGCGCGGTCATTATCGTGGCAATGCCGAATCCCGAGACCGTGCTGCTGGTGCGGGAATACGCCTGCGGCGTTCACCGCTACGAGGTCGGCTTGCCCAAGGGCCGCCTGGAGCCGGGCGAAAGCCACGTCGAGGGCGCCAACCGCGAGCTGCAGGAAGAAGTCGGTTTCGCCGCGCGCGATCTGAAGGTGCTGGGCGACCTGACCCTTGCGCCCGGCTACATGACCCACGCCACCCGGGTCGTGCTGGCGCGCGATCTGTATCCATCGCGGTTGCCGGGCGACGAGCCCGAGGAACTGCAGGTGATCGAGTGGCCGATCACCAACCTTGCCGAACTCGTCAGGCGCGAGGACTGCACCGAGGGCCGCACGATCGCCGCACTCTACATGGCACGAGACCTGAAGGACACGATGTGAGCAGTTTTGAAAGCCGGCTTTTGCCGGGCGTGCTGGCCGCCTGCAGCGACGCAACCGACGCCATCCTCGGCATTTACGCAAGTGATGACTTCGAGGTCGAGGCCAAGCACGACACGAGCCCTTTGACCGAAGCCGACATGGCCAGCCACCACATCCTGGTGGCCGCGTTGAAGCGGTTGACGCCCGAGATCCCCATACTGAGCGAAGAGTCGGCCGACATCGGTTTCGATGAGCGCCGCCACTGGGATCGGTTGTGGGTTGTCGATCCGCTGGACGGTACCCGTGAATTCATCAAGCGCAATGGGGAGTTCACGATCAACGTCGCGCTGGTGGTCGATCATTTGCCGGTACTCGGCGTCATCGCGGTGCCGGTTTCCCGGACCGCCTATACCGGTGTCGTCGGGGAGGGCGCGCAACGATGGCAGGACTACCGCGTCCCCGAGCCGATCCGGACCCGCCGGCCGTGCGCCAGGCCGCCGGTTGTGCTGGGCAGTCGTTCGCACGCCAACCCGCGCACGCAGGCGTACTTCGAGATGCTGGGCGAACACGAGCGGGCCAGCCGCGGCAGCGCGCTCAAGTTCTGCGCCGTGGCCGAAGGGGCGGCGGACTTCTACCCCCGACTGGGGCCGACCAGCGAGTGGGACACCGCTGCCGGCGAGGCGATTGTGAAGGCTGCCGGCGGCACGGTCTGGATGCCGGGCGGTAAGCCAATGCTCTATAACGCCCGCGAGACCACGCTCAACGGCGACTTCCTGGTCGCCGGCGACCCGAATGCCGAATGGCCAGTCCCGCCGCCGGCCGAATAGCATCAAAAAGGTTTCAGGACGGCCAGCAGCACGATCCCAACCAGCAGCAGCGCCGGCGCCTCGTTGAACCACCGGTACCAAACGTGGCTCCTGCGGTTTCCGCCTTGCCTGAACGTCAGCACGATGCGCCAGCACCAGAGATGGTAGCCGACCAGCAGCGCCACCAGCGCCAGCTTGGCGTGCAGCCAGCCGAGACTGAGGTAGTAGCCCGGGGCGGTCAGGATTACCGCCAGGCCGAAACCAACCGCCAGCAAGCCCCCGATGTGCGTGATGCCCAGCAGTTTGCGCTGCATCACGTTGAATACCGACTGAATTTCCGGCCCCGGGTGGGTGGCCGCGTACACGAACAGCCGGGGGAGGTAAAACAGCCCGGCAAACCAGGTGACGACGAAAATGATGTGGAATGCAAGCAGCCAGGTCATTGTTTCACGGACAGGTGTGGTCAGCTATCCATTGTCCCCGCAACCGTGGCGCCGCTCAAGTCTCTCATGGCCTGCGGACACCGCAGCGAAAAAATTTCGTCATCGCTGTTGACAGATCCGGAAACGTCTCTATAATTCGTCGGCTCGTCACAGCACAACGTGACCTGGCCGAAAAAAGATTTTACGGAAAGCTTGACAGTTTCGAAAACCTCCGTATAATTCGTCGGCTCGGCAACACAAAATCTGCTCCCGGCAAAACAGCAAATTTTTTCGGGATCAGGTGTTGACGGAAACAATTTTCGAGTTACAATACTCGGCCTGCTTCGGCGAAATGCCTTGAAGCCTGAAAGCAAGACAGTTCATTAAAAATTGATGCAGATAACTTGTGTGGGCGTCCCGGTTGGGCCATTAGTGGTGCCAATTGGAACGTCCCGCCCTGAAAGAAATTTCAGAGTGGGATCAGTTCTGTAGTTCGAAAGC
>Ga0102926_1001719_pt1 | contig 12814 bp, 15 predicted proteins | sample SalPonR1_A_D2_MG_FD_78173 | JGI IMG/M metagenome (GOLD analysis project Ga0102926, IMG submission 78173) | Salt pond soil microbial communities from South San Francisco under conditions of wetland restoration - Salt Pond MetaG R1_A_D2_MG | ecosystem: Environmental > Aquatic > Marine > Intertidal...
CCAGGTTTTACGCATTTTATGATTTTTCATAATTAAATTATTTAAATTATGAATTATTTTTTAAAAACTTATTATTTTATATTTTATTTTTTTATTCTAAATCTTTTGAAGTAATTTTAAACTTACCATTTTCATTAATGCGTTTTTCTATTATTTCCTGATATTTTTCTCTAGGAAGCAATTCTTGAGCTAATTGATTGGCTTGTTTACTAGCTTCTAGATCTCCAAATTTTTCCGCAGATTCTGCAAAGCCATATAAATGGAATGCTAAGGCAGCCTTATTTTCTTTAATATAGTCACGCATTTCAGGATCATCTTTATATTTAATAAAGTCTTTTTTAAGTTTATCAATATACGACCCTACTCCATCTAAATAATCATTAATATTTCTTAACTGCTTATTTAGCTCTGTAAGACTACACGAGGCTGTATGTATTTTAATATAACTATCCTCATCTCTATCAACCAAAGAAAACTTTTTTAAATTATTATCTGAGCGAGAGCGGGCCAATGCTTTATCAAATTCTTTTTGTTTATAAATTTTTCCATTATTTTCAAAATATCTTTCTACTGATCCATCAACATTTACAATTTCTTTTAATAATCTTATTTTATCCCCCTTTAATATTCTTTCCCCGTTATGATCTTTTTTATCTACATCAATGCCAATATCTTGTCCGTTTATTACTTGACCAGCTTTAAAATCAACTGAAGAATTAGCCATTAAGTCTATATATTCCTTAGCACCTTCATTTTTAGATTGTACCTTTCTAGCATCTGGAATTATTTGCTCAACCCTAAAGGGTAATTGTTCTTTAGCAACATCATTAAACATTTTTTGTTTTTCCTCTTTAGTAAATACTTTTTTATTTTCTTTTATTTCTTTTTGATCTACTTTTTCTCCTTTAATTATTTGCTTTTTTTCTTTATCCCAGCTTACCTTAAAAATCTCACCTTTTTCAATTAAAAAAGTGGGCATATTAATCTTTTCTGCTGTTTTGAAAAATTGTTCTTTAGAGACTTCTTGGTTACTCAAAGCAGTTTCTTTGGCTGTTATATACATTCCTGCAAATCCTGGCCTAGCTACAACTAGCTCATTATAACCCGAATGCGCTCCTTTTACAGCTGAACTAATATCTTTGGGTTTATTTTTATTATGAGATTCTCTTTTATGAAGACTTTTTGCTTGAGTTGCCCCATCTCTGCTATGGGCATCTTCTACTCGACCATTATTTAAGATAAGGCCCGCAGTACCCCACATATTCTCAGGACGAGAACCCTTTTTGATTGTTGAGGTAGATAAAGTTGGTTCAAGACTAAGGGCTAATTTAAGCTTTGTTTCAAAGTCAACTCCTTTTTTTAAAATAGAGTTACTACCAGGCACAAAATTATCTTTAATAGAGTGTATAAAAGTAACTCCGTATTTTTCAGTAATATTATTAACCTGTCTTTCTTTTTCTTCCATTTCTTCCCTTTCTAGCCTTTCAAGCCTTTGTTTTTCTTGCTCAGCTTTAAAATCATCAATATTAGCATTGTAAAAACTTTCAACTTCTTGCTCTAATTTATTAACATCTATTTTCTGTTCTAATTGATCATTTAAATCTTTTTTAAAAAATAATAAATCTTCTAATTCATTATTAATTTTTTCTATTTTACGACTATCTGATTCATAAAATCCTTTTAACATTTTAATTTCCTGTTTTCTAAACAATCTAGTAATAAGAGAATTACTTTTTTTATTAATATTTTCTTGAGTTTTTCTTAATTCTTTTTTTAATAAATCAAGCTTTTTGGTTTTATCTTTAATAGCTTGTCTAATTTTTTCTATTCTAACCTGATTCTCCTTTTGTGTTTTTAAAAACTCCTGCTTTTCTTGTTTAATTTTATTAACTAGCCTTTCTAAGTCAGCTTGTTTTTTCTCTTTTATAAATGATTCTAATTCTTTTGGATCCACATCTAGGGCCTTTGCAACCTCTTGCTTGGTTTGTTTTACTAGTCCATTAACTTCTTGATTAATTTTTTCTATTTCTTCCTGCATAATCTGAATTTCTGAAGGGTCAATGTCATAATTTTCTATAATAGAGCTAATTTCTTTTTTAGCCTCATTCTTAAAGTCTTTAGCTTTTTCTTCTACCCCTTTTAAGCACTTTCTTGGTATTTGTTCTAAGCTTTTTAAATCTTTTTTATTAATCTTAGGATTAACATCAGCACTTAAGGGTTTTATATTTTCTTTTTTATTTTTTATTTCTTCTTTCATATTATTTTAATAAATCTTGGTATTTTTTTAACTCTTTCTGTTCTGCTTTTTTAATAAAGCCTTGAATTGTATCCCCTTTTTTAGATTTAAGTTTATCTAATTTTGATTGAAATTTTTTATAAATTTTATCAATCTTATCAGCTCTTTTTTTTATTTTATGTTTTTTCATATTTTTCTTGTTACTTAAAATCATTAAGGATAAAGTTAATTATTTTTAAACCAATTTAGAGCTTTTGTCTCTAATTTTTTATTAATTTCTTCAATGCCTTTTTTTTGAAAATTAAATATCTTTTCTTGAACACTTTTTGGGAACATTTCCCTTACATCATCTCCCCAATCTGAACCATCTATTGGAATACTATAAGAGAATCTATCTAAATCATAAAAGGATAATTCATTAGGATAATTTACTTTTACTGGCAAAGAAGAACCACTTTCTTCTTTTAACTTACCATTTTCAAAAACAAACTCACTACAACGAGCCCAAATATAGAGAGGAAATAAACTATCTTTTTCACCTAAATTTTCAATTACACAAAAATTACGCCCATTAACTCCTGTTTTCCAACCAAATTCTCTTTGAGTTAAAAGATAATCACAAATAGCTTGTTCTCTTGTATAATTAAGACTAGTATCAGGTATAGTTTCAACTATTTGAGCTATAATACTATTAATATTAAAATCTTCTCTTTCTTTTATACACTCTTCTTTTTTAATCTCAGGATAATTACTACAATTAGGAAATTGTAAAACAAAATTAATGGTGAGCAAGTCACCATTAAAAATTGTTGAATAATTATAAGTAGTATAAGTTGAACCAGCTGCTCCCTCACTTACTGCCTTTATACAATATTCTCTACCATTTATAGTCTTTTCATATATTCTTTTAGGAAAGCTTTGTGTTGGAGGAGTTTGGAAACACATAAAATCTCCCTCTTCTAAACCAACCTCTACTGGATAATTATCTATATTAGAAATTATATCTATCGTTGGAGGCCAATCTTCTAAAAAAACATAATCAGCATCAATACTTTCTGGATACTTAAATACAACCTCTCCTTTAGTAAATTCTTCCCAATCATTTTTATTATTTACTTTTGACTCATCAACTTTTTCCTTATTATTAAAACCTATTTCAACTTGGCCTTCTGATTCTTCTAAACTCTTTTGAGTTATTAAATATATGCCAAAAATAATTAAAAGCAAAACTATAAATATTAGAAAGTAGCTATTTTTTTTCATAATAAATATTTTATTTATTTTTAAAAAATATATAAAAAATAAAACCTTAAAATAATTTTAAATATTTATATAATCTATTACTCCACAGTAACGCTTTTAGCAAGATTTCTAGGTTTATCTACATCCTTACCTTTTAGTGTGCCTATATAATAAGCTAATAAATGCAAAGGTAAAACAGAAACTATAGGAGTAAGCATTTCTAAGGTTTTAGGAATATAAATAATATCTTTACTTAATTCTTTAATTTCTTTATTACCCTTAGTAGCAAGTAAAAGCATTTTACTATTACGCGCTTTTAATTCTTGTAAATTAGAAAATACTTTTTCATAAACTGAATCTGAAGGACAAATACCAATTACAGGAAAATTCTCGTCTATCAGGGCGATTGGTCCATGTTTCATTTCCCCGGCTGAATAGCCTTCTGCATGTAAATAAGATATTTCTTTAAGCTTCAAAGCTCCTTCTAAAGCTATTGGAAAGTTATATTTTCTGCCTAAATAAAGAAAATTATTATAATTTAAATATTTTTTAGCTAATTTTTTATATTTTTTATCAGATAAAAGCATTTTTTCTAAAAGATCAGGCAAATTATCTAGCTCTGTTAAAATGCGCCTTCCCATAACTAAACTCATGTCTCTTTGTCTTCCCAAAAATACAGTTAAAAGGGCTAATATAGAAAGCTGAGAAACAAAGTTTTTAGTTGAGGCTACTCCAATTTCTGGACCAGCATGGTTATAAACTCCAGCTATAGTTTCTCTAGCAATACTAGAACCAACTACATTAACTAAGCCCAGTGTTAAAGCCCCTTTTCTATTAGCCTCTTTTATAGAAGCTAAAGTGTCAGCAGTTTCTCCTGATTGAGAAATAGCTAAAACAACTGTTTTATTATTTATAATAGGCTTTCTATAACGAAACTCAGAACCATATTCAACCTCTACGGGAATGCCAGCATATTCTTCTAACATATACTCCCCTACTAAAGCAGCGTAGTATGAGGTGCCACAAGCAATCATAATAATCCTTTCAATGCCCCTTAGTTCGTTTTCTATGCCCTCTAATCCACCTAACTTAGCCAATCCCTTATCTTTTATCATTCTGCCCCTAATTGCCTTTTTAACAGCATCGGGCTCTTCAAAAATCTCTTTTTTCATAAAATGTTTAAATCCTTTTTTTTGAGCTTCTTCTATGTCCCAAGAAATAAACTGAGATTTTTTTTCCAACATATTATTATCTAAATCCATAATTTTAAAACCATCTGGCCTCAAAACTCCCATTTCCCCGTCATTTAAATAAACTACCTCTTTAGTATGGCCCACTATTGGTGCCACATCAGAAGCAAGAAAATTGCCATTTTCCCCCAAACCAATTAAAAGAGGAGAACTTTTTCTAGCAAAAACAATTTTACCAGGCTCTTTCTTGGAAATTACTCCTATAGCATAAGCCCCTTTTACAAGCTTTAACGCCTTTTGAACTGCTTCTTCTAAATTACTACTCTTTTTTAAGTATTCTTCAAAAAGATGAGGTAAGACTTCTGTATCAGTCTCTGAAACAAATTTATGTCCTTTTTTTTGTAATTTCTTTCTTAGTGCTTTGTCATTTTCTATAATACCATTATGAACTACAAAAATGTCTCCCTTTGAATCTCCATGAGGGTGCGAATTTATTTTTGAAGGGGCCCCATGAGTACTCCAACGACTATGACCAATACCAGCTCTACCTTGATAATTCTTTTCTCTTAAAAGCTCGCCCACCTTATTAACCCTTCCCTCATCTTTAATAACTTTAATATCTTTTTTTTCTTGAATAGCAAAACCAACCGAATCATAACCTCGATACTCTAATCTTTTTAAACCCTCTACTAAAATTGGTGAAGCGGCCTTATTTCCAGTATAGCCAAAAATTCCACACATAAATTTAAAATTAAAATATTTATAAATAAGCGGGAGACGGGAATGGAACATCACTGCTAACGCGTCGTTTTTAAAACCACTCGGTTTTAATATTTCCTCCACGGGAAAACAATACAGTTTTCCCGACCCCTTTCTGGTTCGATTCCTTATTTATAAAAAAACTATAATTATTATAACTTATCTAATTTAATAGCTGAGTTTATTTCAAATAAGCGGGAGACGGGAATCGAACCCGCGTTACAACCATGGGAAGGTTGCGTTGAACCACTCAACTACTCCCGCACCCTTTTTTCTAATTTTTTAATAGCTTGTTTCTTTTTCCAAAAAGGCAAATAATCTATGATTAAAGTTCCTTGTAAATGATCAAATTCATGCTGTATAATTCTAGCTAAAAGACCTTCTGCTTTAATTTCAACCTCTTTCCCTCTTTCTACTAAATAGGCCTTAATTTTAATTTCTTTGGATCTTTTTACTTTTACTTCTACCCCAGGCAAACTTAAACAGCCTTCTTTCTTTTTATTTTTTTCTTTAGATCTATAAATTATTTCTGGATTAACAAGACTAAGCGGCCCCTTGCCGCTTTCTACTACAAATATATTTTTTTTAAGACCTACTTGAGGACCTGCTAAACCTACTCCATCACCCTTATACATTTGTTCAACCATATTTTTAGAAAGGTCTTCAATGCCCTTTTTGGATATATTTATATTATCACATTTTTGTCTTAAAATTGGATTTCCGTATAAGACTATATTCATAATTATAAAATTAATATTATTTTTCTTTATAATACAATAAATTATATAAAAAAACAAGCCCTAATAAGGACTTTTTAAAAACACATTTTTTATATAAATTAAATTATTCGAATCTTAATCTTTTTAAGCGTTTTTTTCTTAATTTATTTTTAGGCAACATTTTAGAAACAGCAAGTCGAATAATTCTAGTAGGATCTTTTTCAAAAACCTGCTTTGCGGTTTCTGTTTTTAATTTTCCTGGTTGATTGCTATGTCTATAATACTTTTTATCAGTAAATTTTTTACCAGTAAATTTTATTTTATCAGCATTTTTAATAATAACAACATCACCCCCATCAACATTGGGCTTATAATTTGTTTTATGCTTCCCAATAAGAATTTGAGCTACACTTGTTGCTAAACGGCCAACAATTTTATCTTTAGCGTCTATAATTTTAGTTTCTCTTTGAATACTCATATTTTTTTAAACTAATTCTATTAATACTTTTTTAGCACCGTCGCCTTTTCTTTTCCCTAGTTTAATAATTCTAGTATATCCCCCTGGTCTATCTTTGTATTTAGGGGCAATTTCTTCAATCAACTTTTTAGTAACTTCTATATCTTGTAAAAAAGAGTTAATGCGTCTCAAGGAAACTAGATCTGATTTAATAGCTTTAGTAAGAAGTTTTTCAAATACTGGCTTAACTGACTTAGCTTTTCTTTCAGTGGTAACAATTTTACCATTTAATATCAAAGATCGGCAAAGTCCTTTTAATAAGGCTTTTCTTGGTCCGGTTTTTCTACCTAAAGATTTTCCTTTTTTTCTGTGACGCATATTTATTTCTTTTTAGATTTCTTTTTAGTCTTTTTTGTAGCCTTCTTTTTAGTCTTTTTTGCAGGCTTTTTCTTTGTTTTGGCTTTCTTTTTAGTCTTTTTTGTTGATTTCTTTTTTGTAGTTTTCTTTTTAGTCTTTTTTACAGGTTTTTTAGTCTTTTTTACAGGTTTTTTAGTCTTTTCTTCAGTAGTTTCTTTTTTATTTTGATCAGACTGTAAAAAATTATTTAAAAAACTAAACTGTTGAGTAAGCAAATCACTGGCTCTAAAAAAGGCCTGTTTAGGTGTTAGGGTGCCATCAGTTGTTATATCTAAGGTTAAACGATCATAATCAGTTCTTTCACCAACACGAACATCCTCAACATCAATACCTACTTTTTTAATAGGACTATAAGCTGAATCAGTTAAAATAACGCCGATTCCTAAATCTCTTTTATGCTTATCATCGGATGATTGCCAGCCATAGCCTTCTTCAACAAAAATTTCCATTTCTAACTTTGCTTTAGGGTCAGTAATATTAGCTAAAACAAGATCAGGGTTGGCAATTTCTACGTCTGAAGATTTTTCAATATCACCTGCTTTAACCTTTTTCTTGCCCTTAGCATTTAACTCAAGCTTAATAGGATCTTTATGTTCTCCATAAATTTTAATCCTAAGTTTTTTCAAATTTAGTATAATTTCTAAAACATCTTCCTTAACACCATCAATAGAAGAAAACTCATACCTTGCGCCTCTTATTTTAACAGCCGTTACTGCTCCCCCAGGCAATGAGGTTAAAAGAACTCTACGCAAAGCATTACCCCAGGTAATACCATAACCAGGGTAGCAAGGCTCTACTACAACTCTGCCCTTATTCTCTTCTTTGGATTTATATGTTACTGTTTTTGGTAAAAAAATATTATCTTTCGCCATAAATATATAAGATAAAGAATTATTTGATTAAAAATTGAATAATTTTATCTACTGTAGTAAGCAATAATCATCTTAGTTTCAAACTCTTGTGGCAAATCTTCCTCTGATGGTTCTTGTAAAATTTTAATTTCAAGCTTTTTTTTGTCTACATCAATCCATTTAGGAAGTTTTTGGTCTTTATTTCTTTCAGCTAACCTATCTTTTACTAATTGCTGAATTTCTTTTTTATCTTTTATAGAAATAGTGTCCCCTACTTCTACTTGATAAGAAGAAATATCCATTTTGCGACCATTCACTAAAACATGACCATGAGAAACTAATTGTCTAGCTTGTAATCTAGCTTTTGAAAAACCAGCCCTAAATACTACATTGTCAAGTCTTTTTTCCAGAAATCTCAAAAACCAGGTTTCTGTATTTTCACCTATTTGCTTAGCTTTTTCAAAATAGTTTTTAAATTGTTTTTCTCTTAGATGATAAAATTTATTTAAAGCTTGCTTTTCTCTTAATTGTCTTCCATATTCAGAAGAGCGAGGAAAACCTTTAGTTCCATGTTGTCCAGGCGGAAAATTTCTTTTTTTCATGGCACACTTTGAGGTATAACAACGTTCTCCTCTTAAAAAGAGTTTTTTACCAGCTCGTCTACAAATTTTACATTTAGGATATTTTTTGCTCATAAATTTTATTTAAACTCTTCTTGGTTTAGGAGGTCTACAACCATTGTGTGGAACAGGGGTAACATCTTTAATAGATAAAATGTTTAAACCATTTGAATAAAGAGATCTAATGGCAGATTCCTTTCCCATACCAACGCCTTTAACAAAAACATCTACGTCTTTCATATTACATTCTTTAATGTTTTCAACAGCGTCTTTTACAATAATGCTAGCAGCATAAGGGGTAGCTTGTTTAGGCCCCCTAAAACCACATTTGCCAGCACTAGACCAACCCAAAACATCACCTGACCCATCTGTCAGAGTAACTACGGTATTATTATAAGTCGCCTTAATATAAGCGCGACCTCTTGATACCTGTTTTTTAGCTTTTCTTTTTTTCTTTTTTTGAGTTTTCTTTTTAGGCATAATTTATTTAAGGTGTTTTAGGCCCTGAACGTTTACCAGTAGCTAAAGTTCTTCTTGCGTTTCCACGCACTGTACGACTATTAGTTTGAGTTTGTTGACCTCGAGCTGGAAGATTTCTCTTATGTCGAGATCCACGATAACACTTAATATCTTTTAATCTTTTGATATTAGCGGCTACTTCTCTTTTTAGGGCTCCTTCTGTTTTATATTCTTCAACAATTTTTTTAATTTTATCAGTTTCCTTAGAAGTTAATTCTTCTACTTTTTTATTTTTATCAATTTTAGCTTTTTCTAAAATTTTATTTGAGCGACTTCTTCCAATGCCAAAAATATAGGTTAAACCTATTTCTATTCTTTTTTTACTTGGAAGATTAACTCCTTCTATTCTTGCCATAAATAATGTTTTTATTTTTTAACCTTGTCTTTGCTTATGTTTTGGGTTTTTGCATACAACATACAACCGCTTGCCACGGCGGATTACTTTACAATGAGGACACATTTTTTTCACAGAAGATCTTACTTTCATATATATATTAATGTTATAAACGATAAACTATTCTCCCCTTGGTTAAATCATAGGGACTTATTTCTAGCTTAACCCTATCACCGGGTAAAATTTTAATTCTATACATTCTCATTTTACCAGAAAGATGAGCTCGAATGGTTTTACCACTATCAAGCTTTACCTTAAACTTAGCTGAAGGCAAAAGTTCTTCAACCGTACCTTCGGCTTTAATAAACTTTTTAGATAAATTTTCCTTTTTTTCCGTTCTTCCTTCTTTGCTAGACATAAAAAAAATAAAATACTAATTAGTAATATTTATTATAAAGATTTAAGTTTATGTGTCAAGTGATAAAGATATTTTCAAATAAAAAATATATATTACAGTTCTCTGGGCTTAATAACAAAGGATATTCTACTTTTAAAAATCGGTAAACGTTTATAAAAAAAAGGGTGGGTTTTAATAGTTACTTTTTCCACACTAACATTTTGATAAATTTTATCAAGGGCATTTTGCTTTTTTAAAAAAACCAAAACCCTAGCTAACTTATTTTCGTCAATAATAGGATAAGTATTTTCTGAAATAGTTACCTTTAAAGTAACCCTTTGAGGCATTAATTCGTCTTCAATTACCCCTATTTTCCAATCTTGACTCTGAAGTTGTCTTACTTCCATTTTTGTTAAGCCTTGACTTAAAATATTTTTAACTTTTTCACTAATTAATCCTACTAAATCATTTTTTTTAAAAATCATTGCCTTACTACCATTGTCAAAGGTTAAACTATTTAATGTTATAAAATTAGGATTTGCCTTTGCCTTTACAATGGGTAAAACCTGGGCTGGAATAGTGCTTAAATGTAAAAAGGTTTGTCCAACGCTTGTATCAATATTTACCCTAAAATCAACTATTAAGGGCTCGGGTGTTAAAAAAAGATTAATTTGGGCAGATGGAATCCAACATAAAACAAAAATAATGACTAAGGTTAAAACCCCTATAAAATAATATTTAAATGAGGGTAATCTATATTCCATAAAATTATTTATCTTTTAAGTAAATTATTTCCCGTTCTAGGGAAACACCGAACTTCTTTTTGACCCTAGCCTTAACAAGACCAATTAACTCCAAAACTTCTTTGGATCTTCCCTTCCCTAGATTAACCATAAAGTTGGCATGTTTTTCACTTATTTTTATATTGCCGATTTGTTTTCCCTTTAACTTACAATTATCAATAAGCCAGCCAGTTGGGACTATTTTTTTAAAATTTTTTAAATCAGGATATTTATTTTTTATTGTTTTAGGAAAATCTTTTAAAGGAACGTTTTTAAAAATACAGCCTGGAGTCATTTTAGCTACTTGATTGTTAACTCTATCTAAACGCCATTTTTTAAGATTATTAATATCACTAGCATTAATTCCTTTTTCAAGCTCTAATAAAACTTCTATTATAATTAAATTATTTTTTTTAAAAAAACTATTTCTATAGGAAAATTTATTTTTGCAATTAATGGTTTTAATCTTCCCTTTTGAAAATATCTTTGCTTTTAAAACATAATCACCAATAGATTTATTATGAGCCCCGGCATTACCATAAACTCCTCCCCCTATAGTCCCAGGTATACCCGTAGCCCAGATCATTCCCCTTAGGTTATGTTTTATAGAATATCCCAATAACTTAGACATTGCTAGACCAGCTCCTACTCTTAGCCTTAATTTATTATCATATTCAAGCTCCTTTTTTATTTTATTTGAATTAAGTTTTATAACTAAACCAGAAAATCCCTTATCAGAGACAAGAATATTGCTACCACCGCCTAACAAAAAAATGGGTATTGATCTTTTTTTTGCCCATTTAAATGCCCTAATTAAATCTTTTTCATTTTTTGTTTTTAAAAAATATTTTGCTTTACCGCCAATTTTAAATGTTGTTAAGGAAGCCAAATCAACCCCTTTTTTAATATTTAAAAACATATATTATTTATAATATATTATTTATTAATTGTTGACAACTTCTTGTTTAATGCAGATATTATGTTATAATATATTTAATAATAACATAACTTTTTTATTATGTTTTTAAATGTTCAAAAAATTGAGACAAAAAATTTAACCTGGATTGATATTTCTAACCCCGGTGAAAGAGAAATAAAATATTTAAAAGAAAAATTTAATTTTAATGATATTCATCTTGAAGATTGCAAAGCAACCATACAACGCCCTAAATTAGATACCAGCAATAACTACATTTTTATGGTGCTTTTATTTCCGGTCTATAATAAAAAGACTAGAAAAATAAGACCTTCTGAGGTGGATTTTTTTATAAGTTCAGATTATCTAGTAACTGTTCACAGAAACGAGCTTTCTCCTATTATGAATTTCTTTAATCTCTGTAATATATCTAAGTCTAAAAGAGAAAAATATTTTACAGGAAACCCAGCCACCCTTTTATATGAAATTCTTAATCGTCTTTTAAAATACTGTGGCCCAATCATGGATAAATTAAGCTTAAATATTTCAAGCATTGAAGAGCATGTTTTTAAGGGATATGAAAGAAGAATGGTAAAAGAAATATTAATTTCTAAAATCAATATTGTTAATTTTAGAAAAATTATGCAAGTCCATAAAAGGGTGATCACTAAACTACTAAATAAAAGTTCTTTATTTTTCTCAACAAGCAGGGTTAAAGTATACTTTGAAGAATTAGTAGGTACAAGTAGTGAAATATGGCAACAATTAGAAAATATGAGACAATCAATAACAGCTATTGAAAGAACTAATAATTCTCTTATATCTTTTCAATTAAATGATATTATTAAAATATTAACTACCATATCTGTTTTAATTTTACCAATAAGCCTTTTAAGCAACCTTCTTTCTATGAATTTGGAATATATGCCCTCCTTTACTAAGTCCCCTATTTCTTTTTGGGCTATAATAGGCACAATGGTTTTAATATTCACTCTTATGATATTCTTATTTAAAAAGAAAAAATGGTTATAATAAGTTATGTTAAAAATTTATAGTACCCTCACAAGAAAAAAACAAAAATTTCAACCCATTAACAATAAAAATGTTAATTTTTTTGTTTGTGGTCCAACTGTATATGATTATATGCATATTGGCCATGCAAAAACTTATACTCAATTTGATATTATTGTAAAATATTTAAGATTTAAGGGTTATGAAGTATTTTATTTACAAAACATTACTGATATTGATAATAAAATAATTAAAAAGGCCCAAAATAAAAACATTGACCCTCTGGACCTGGCCCATGAATATGAAAAACATTATCACGAAGATGAAAAAATATTAAAAATAAATTCTGTAACAAAACATGCTC
>Ga0102926_1001723_pt1 | contig 12804 bp, 16 predicted proteins | sample SalPonR1_A_D2_MG_FD_78173 | JGI IMG/M metagenome (GOLD analysis project Ga0102926, IMG submission 78173) | Salt pond soil microbial communities from South San Francisco under conditions of wetland restoration - Salt Pond MetaG R1_A_D2_MG | ecosystem: Environmental > Aquatic > Marine > Intertidal...
ACCTAAACGTGTACTTAACACCTTTGTGATTGCTGCTGTTAATGTTGTTTTTCCGTGATCTACGTGTCCTATTGTTCCTACATTTACATGCGGTTTCGTTCTTTCAAAAGTTTCTTTTGCCATTCTTATATCCTCCTTAGACTAATAACCTTATACTATATATATAAATGCTTTTTCAACTTCTGTTTAACCCGTTGTAAAGCATTATCAACTGATTTTTCATTTTTATTAATTTCTATTGCTATTTCTCTATACGAGTTTCCATGCAAGTGTTTAAGCAAAACACTTAGTTCAAAAACGCTTAAATGAGATGCCATCTTTTCTTCTATTAAATCAATATTTTCTTTAATAATGATTAATTCTTCTGGATCAAATTTTTTCTTCTCAACAATTGTATCAATTAACTCCCTTGAAAATTCTTGGTCATATAGTGGTTTATGAAAAGATATATACGAATTTAAAGGACTATGTTTCTTTCGTGTCGCTTTATTGATTGCTGTTAGTATTTGTCTTCTAATACATAAATCAACAAAGGGAGCAAAGTGATCATTCTTACTATAATCGTAACTATTAATTGCTTTAAGTATACCAATTAAACCTTCTTGAATAATATCTTCTTTACTACCACCAATTAAAAAATATTTTTTCGCTTTTTCGTAAACATATGGTAAATACCTTCTAATTAGGTACTCTTGAGCTTCTTGGTCCTGCTTTTTCGCAAGTGCTACAATATGTTTTTCACTTTTATTCTTAAATTTTTCGTTTAACCCATTAGAAACTAACAATCAAAACACCTTAGCCTTTTCGATTAATTATATCCCATTCGTTATTCCTTCGTCAAGGAATCCTTATCAAGAAGTTTCTTTAACTTCTCATAGGTTTTCTTGTTGATAACATTGCCAAGATTATTTTTCTTATTCTTTCTTCTTTCTTCTTCTATATATATTAATTTTAATCGTTTTTCCGAATCAATAATTCGATACTTAAATTCTTTTGGCGTTACCCTAGATGCACCACTGCCGAGTATGTTTTGCTGTTCTGCAAAATCATAAGTAACGACTTTTATAACATTTCTGAGATCTTTTGCTAACAGGGCAACTTTTTCTTCTATATAAGAATCCGCATTAGTTTTTTCCTTTGTATATACAACTTCAATACCTTTAACCTCTTTTTGTGTTCCATGATTATCTTTTACATAATGGGCATCAAATACAACAATAATATTTTCATTTGTTATAAACTTATAATTAACTAACTTCTCAATTAATAAATCTCTTGCATGCTCCAAATCTGAATGTACATATTCCTTTAACTCCGGCCAGGCATTAATTACATTATAACCATCAACAATCGTTATAAAATTTCTTCTAATTTTTGCCATGGTTTTGTCGAACAACTTCATACATTAGTATGGAAGCTGCAACGGAAGCATTTAACGATTGTATTCTCCCCTTCATTGGGATGTTCACAATGAAATCACATTTTTCTCTAACCAAACGTCTAATGCCTTCACCTTCACTACCAATGACAATGCCTACATTCCCTTTCAAGTCCGATTCAAAAAATGCTTTCTCACCATCCATATCTGCCGCAGTAATCCAGTATTTCTTTTCTTTCAATTTGTCAATAGTCCTAGCAATATTTGTTACCTTAATGACAGGAATATGCTCCGTAGCTCCAACTGATACCTTGGTAACAGTAGGTGTTACTTCAACAGATCGATCCTTAGGAATAATCACTGCATCTACACCTGTGGCATCTGCCGTTCTTAGAATCGCCCCTAGATTGTGTGGATCTTTTAAATTATCAAGAATTAATACAAATCCATTACCTTCTATAGCATCAATGGTTTTCTCAAAAGTCGCATATTGATAATCTTCTACTAAAGCTATAACACCTTGATGGTTATCAACAGTGGCAATATTATCAACGCCTTCTTTATCAATAAAACTTATTTTAATACTTCTCCCATTGGCTATTTGTAAAATTTCTTTAATTGAGTCCCTCTTAACGCCAATGGCAACATATATTTCATATACCATTTTTTCTGTTTGAAGAAACTCATGTACTGCGTTCTTTCCCTCTATTTTTCTAGCCATTTTCTTTTTCTCCTTTTAATTTACTTCTAAAGTGTTTCAAATTTTTTTCTAACTTCTTTTATCTTACCACAAGTCATTTTGCCTTCTGGACAAGGTTCATTTAAACAACTTGGTCCAGCATACTTGAAAAGTGTTGGTGATTTTTCTCTGACAAGCTTCAACATTTGAATTGCCAAACCCTGTATCTCCCATTGGGCTCTATTACAACATCTATGCTTAAAAAAGTTCATTAAACTTCTTGCATTCATCGTTACTACAATTTTCGTTTCACAGGCATTAGGAAAAACAAATCGTGCATCCTCAATTGCCTTCTTTAGAGCTTTCTTTTTTGCCTCCACAGGACTTAAACCTTCTTCTAAAAAAGCTTTTTCGTGGTCCTCACTTAATAGTTCAACGAGTGCATCATAATCTCTTTGATCTTTATTCATTGATTCAATAAATATTTTTTTTGCCTTCTCATTATTTTCAATAGCAGGCGGGATAATATATTCAAATTGATCTAACTTCACGTATCTTTGAGATTGTTGAGAATAACTTGCTAAACGGTGTCTCACTAACTGGTGGGTTAAAACACGGCTAACGCCCTCTATTGCGAAAGTAAAAGAAACATGCTCAATTGGCGACTCATGGCCAATATCCATTAACATATTCACAAAATTCTCCGTCTTCTCTTTCGTTAAATTCTCAGTGATTTCTTCAACACCAACAGGCGAATAGCATAACTTTGCTGCAGCTGCAACAACTGTTTCAGGCATTGGTGTATTTGCTATTAGTTTAACTTTCATCTTTGATAGCCTCCAAGTCATAATCAATTTGTATTTTCATTGTAGTATAAGGTAAAAACCCAAATAAATATTTTCGTATTTTTCCTGTATATCGAATTGTCTGTTCTCTTTTTTCTGTTGAAAAATCAATTAAACGATACCTAATAATCCCCTGATTAAAAGTTTGTTCAATGGACTGATTTACATCATTTTTAAAAACTTGGTCTTGACCTTCTAAACCTGTTACTTCATCTAAAAAATAAGATTTAGAGAAAAGAGCAATAAATCCAATTATTATTATTAATAGTAACACTTTTTCTCTTTTATTCATTTTCCCCTCTAGAATCGATTAATTCTATACACTTTCTCATTATTTCGTATATCCGGTCATTTTTCCCCTCAATATATAAATGACCAAGGAGAGCTTCAATTCCTGTAGCATATTTATAATCACTCACATTAGCATTTTTAGGTGGCGTTGATTTGTAATTTCTGCCCCTTTTTAAAATGCGCCATTCTTTTTCATCTAAAAAACTTTCCAATTCTCTAGCCGCGTAGCCTTGTGCTGATGCATTAACATATGCTATAGCCATCTGATTCAAATCATTTACTTTACCTTTTTTTTCATTCATTAGATATGATCTAATATGAATTTCATAAATTGCATCACCTAAATAAGCGAGTTTCACTGGGCTTGTCATAGCTAATTCGTCACTTGTTAACTTTGTTACACCCATGACTTTTAAAAAATTTTCCACTACACACCTATTTAACCTTTCGCCATTTAACACCATCAGGTGTATCCATTACTTCAATACCTTTAGCATCTAATTCATCTCTTATTTCATCAGCTAATTGGTAATCTTTTTCTTCTCTTGCCTTTTGTCTCTTAGCGATTAAAGCATCAATTGCTTCGTCACTATCTTCTTCCTCAGAAACAATTCTTAAAACACCTGTTAGCTCATTAAATAATTCAAGGGCATAGGCAACAGTTGAGCGATTAGTTGAATTATCAATAATAATATTGATTGCCTTGGCTAACTCAAAAATAGCAGCAATGCCATTTGCAGTATTAAAATCATCATCCATTTTTTCTATAAACTCTTTTTTATAACCATCTAATTCATTTTTATTTTCTAGATCTAAAGGTCCTTCAGATGCATTTTCTAATAAGAACGTCAAATTGTTTTTAACATTATACAACCGATCCAATCCATTTTTTGCGCTGATAATTAAATCTTCGCTAAAATTTACAGGACTTCTGTAATGAGCTGACAAGATAAAAAATCTAATAACTTCTGCATCATATTTCTCTAAAATATCTCTTACTGTAAAGAAGTTCCCTTTTGATTTACTCATTTTTTTGTTATCAATATTAATATAACCATTATGCATCCAATAGTTCGCATACTCTTCTCCAGTACCTGCAACACTTTGAGCGATTTCATTTTCATGGTGTGGGAAAATTAAATCCTGACCCCCAGCATGTATATCAAAGTTTGCCCCTAATATACTCGTGCTCATAACCGAACATTCAATATGCCAACCGGGGCGACCTTCTCCCCAAGGACTCTTCCAACTCGGTTCACCAGGCTTTTTATTTTTCCATAAAATAAAATCTAAGGGATTTCTTTTATCTACATTTATTTGTACCCGAGACCCAGATCTTAAAGATTCCATATCCTGCTTTGATAAATTCCCATAATCCTCAAAGGCCTCAACTGAATAGTATACATTACCACCAACATCATATGCATATCCCTTATCAATCAAAGTTTCTACAAAGGCAATAATTTGAGGAATATACTCAGAAACTTTTGGATGTTGTGTTGCACGTTTAATTCCTAGGGCATCCGCATCTTTGAAATATTCCTTTATATAACGTTCACTGATTTCCTCAGCCGTCACACCTTCTTCATTTGCTTTATCTATTATTTTGTCATCAATATCTGTAAAATTTTGAACATAGTTTACTTCATAACCTTTGTATTCTAAATAGCTTCTAAAGGCATCAAAAATCAAAAAAGGTCTTGCATTTCCTATATGAAAAAAATTATACACCGTTGGTCCACAAACATACATATTCACAACAGTATCATTTATTGGAACAAATTCATCCTTTTGTCTTGTAAAAGAATTATATATTTTCATTATCTCACCTCATTTATCATTTAACCGATTGACCCAATCATTTACTTATTCTTTTGTGTTAATCTTAACAAAGATTCCCCTGATTATCAAGGAAAAGCTTGCTATGAAAGAAAGATTTTTAACGATATCTAAGATGCATCTTGTTTTAAAAGTTTTTTAGTCATATAATGAAGGTGATAATGAACCGAAAGGAGGATTATATGAGTGAGTTTTATAAATTTAACCAAAATGAAAAATGCGAGTACTTCCCATGTCATGACGGTATCGAAGAAAAAGATTTCAACTGTCTTTTTTGCTACTGTCCTTTATATATGTTAGGTGAAGATTGTGGCGGGAATTTCTCATATACCCACGGTATAAAAGACTGTTCAAAATGCACTATACCCCATCATAAAGATAGCTACAATAATATCATGAGAAAAATGGATTTAGTCATTGAGCGTACCAGAAAAGAATAATATAAAGTATTTACTCATTTTTTTGATTTTTTACTTTATAATTTATAAATCTTATTATATCATGAGTGAAGTGTAAAATAACAACAAGGAGGAGAAAATTATGTCGGTAAGAGTAAGATTTGCACCAAGTCCAACAGGATATGTTCACATCGGCGGTTTAAGAACTGCATTATACAATTATTTATTTGCTAAAAAGAATAATGGCACATATTTAATGAGAATAGAAGATACAGATCGAACAAGATATGTTGAAGGTGCTTTAGAAAACTTAATTACAGCTATGGAGTGGTCTGGGGTGCAACATGAGGAAGGGCCATTTATTGAAGATGGTGAAATTGTTCAAAGCGGAGACTATGGACCATATATTCAATCTGAACGATTAGATTTATATCAAAAATATATTGATCAATTAATTGAAGACGATAAGGCATACTATTGTTTTTGTTCAAAAGAAAGACTTGATAGTGTCAGAGAAGTGCAAAAAGCTAAGGGTAAAATAACAAAATATGACGGCTTTTGTAGAGGCATTGATAAAGAAGAAGCAAAGAAACGAGTAGCAGCTGGTGAAGACCATGTTGTCCGTTTAAAATTGCCACCTAATAAAGATATTGTTTTTGAAGATGTGGTTCGCGGCAAAGTAACAGTTAATACAAATGATTTAGATGATCAAGTATTAATGAAAACAGATGGTTTTCCAACGTATCATTTAGCTGTAATCGTTGACGACTACTTAATGGGAATTACTCATATTATTCGTGGAGAAGAATGGTTACCATCGACTCCAAAACATGTTTATTTATACGAAGCCTTTGGTTGGGAAGCACCAAAATATGTTCATTTACCGAATATCCTAAATGACGAGCGCAAAAAATTATCTAAAAGACATGGGGACGTTGCCGTAAGAGATTTTAGAAAGAAAGGTTATTTACCAGAGGGTTTAGTAAATTATGTTGCCCTTGTTGGTTGGACACCTGATGACAATGAAGAAATCATGTCAATGGATGAACTGATCAATAAATTTAGCCTTGATCGTGTTTCAAAGTCAAGTGGTGTATTTGATGTTAAAAAGCTTAACTGGGTAAATGCTCATTACATTAAAGCTTTAGATCTTGACGAACTAACAAAGAAATGCATTCCATATTTCATTGATGGTGGCGTTGTTAAATCTGAAGCAGTAGAAGAAAAATACGAGTGGTTAAAGAAAATTACTGGTATTGCTCAAGAAAGCATGTCATACTTAGCGGAAATCACTGATTATGTTGATATTTTCTTAGGAGAAAAGGTTACTTTAGAAGATGAAAATGCTGCAGAAATGTTGAAGCTAGAACATGTACCAGAAATGCTTGAAGTATTCAATCGTATGGTTCAAGAAAATGAATTAACGGACGAATTCTTAGGTAAAATTTTCAAAAATGTTCAAAAAGAAACTGGCAATAAAGGTAAAAATCTTTATATGCCAATACGTATTGCTTTAACAGGCCAAAACCATGGCCCAGATATGAAAGCAACTATGAGCATTTTAGGCAAAGAATTAATAGAAAAACGTATTAATTATTCAATTAAAAATTATTGTTAAAGCAAAACTCCTCGTCTTTAAACGGGGAGTTTTTTAATAGTATTAATTTTTCTGTTGATATAAATCTTTGACTTCTTTTCTCCCAGCGAAATAGAATAATAGATTCAAAAGAACCATTACTATAAGGCCACATAGAAAAGCAAATATATTTGACTCTATAGGATAATAATACCACAGAAGAATACCAATAGGCATTGTAATGAAAAATACTTTCTTTAAGTAGTTTCTGTAAATACTTTTATCTTTTGATTTCTCTTGATCAATTTTAACGCTAAAATATAAGTCCTTTCTGCGAATAATTGGTTCTAAAGAATCAAATATAAATAATGCTAAAATAATTAAAGTTGAAAAAATCCGTTCCATATGCCACCACCTTAGTCATGAGTTATTTCTCGAACTTATAACCAACACCCCAGATGGTTTTAATATACTCTGGTTCAGCTGGATTAAACTCTATCTTTTCTCTTATCTTCCTAATATGTACGGTTACCGTTGGCACATTATCTTCCGAGGCATATCCCCAAACTTTTTCAAATATTTCTGATTTAGTGAACACACGACCCGGATTCCCAATTAATAATTTTAACAAATCAAACTCTTTACTTGTTAAATTGATTAATTCACCATTGACATAAACTTCATAACTTCTTAGGTTAACCAAAACACCTTTTACTTTAATCAAATAATCATCTGAATCAATTACTTTACTTGATAAACTCTCATAACGATTCATATGAGCTTTCACTCGAGCAACCAACTCATGGGGACTAAAAGGTTTGGTTAAATAATCATCTAATCCTAGACCAAAACCCCTCACTTTATCAATATCACTTTTTTTGGCTGTAACCATAATGAGTGGTATATCCTTAACTTTTCGAATTTCTTTACAAATTTTAAACCCATCAATACCCGGCAACATTAAATCTATAATGATTAAATCATAATGCTTTTCTATCGCTTTTTTTAAACCCTCTTGTCCATCATATGAAATTTCAACATCAAAATTATTTATTGTTAAATAGTCTTTTTCAACTTCTGCTATACTTTGGTCATCTTCAATGATTAATATTTTTTTCATCTTTTCACCTACAATATGATTTCAATTCTTAACCCAGATGAATATTTCTGAGCTGTCATTGCTTTTATTTTGCCACCATGCATCTCAATTATTTTTCGAACAATGGAAAGACCTAATCCTGATCCTAATATTTTAGAACTTCGACTTTCATCGCCTCTATAAAATCTTTTAAATATATTTGAATAATCCCCCTTGACGCCAGGTCCATTGTCTTCAATAATTAATAATAATCTATTATCAAGTATTTTTGTTTCCATCAGTACTTCAGGAGCTTTCTCCCCCGTATGATATTTTATAGAGTTTTCAATAATATTGAGTAAAGCTCTTCTAATTTTTTGAATATCAAAAGCATATCTCGTAGCATCTATATTGTTGTAAACAAATTTTATACCTTCATATTTCTTTTCATAATTGAACTCATCAATAATATCCCTAAAAAAACCTTCTACATTTACTTCTGTTAGAAGCACTTCTTCTTGGTTAAGATCCATCTCAGAGATTAAGGATAGCTCATCTAATAACCGACTAATAACACCGATTTTATTCTTAATATTTTCTAGGTACCTTTTTTCTTTCTCCTTATTTTGAATCACACCATCTAAAATAGCATCAATATTCATAGAAGCAGATGTAATCGGTGTATTAATATCATGGGTTATATTATCAATAAACTCTTTTCGATCTTTTTCATAACGGTAACGCATTTTTTTATTTTCTAACATTTCAACTCTTAACTCTTCAAAGGATTCTGCCAAAGCAGAAATTTCATCTTTACGACTGGTATCAAATGCAAAATCGTAGTTTTGCCCTTTCATTTTTTCAACCCCTTCTACTAATGAGCTTAGAGGTTTTGAAATCGATCGATAAATAAACAAGGAGTTAAATACTCCTAGAATAATGATTAAAAAAAGCGAGATAAACAATGTTCCAAAGGCTAAATTTGACCGAATTTCCGACGCCAAATCTCTTTTGATGAAGATGTATATAATGCCGACATCTCCATTTGAAAAATAGAAATCAATCTGTTTTATGATTTTTATATTCTCTTCAGCATTAAGACCATTGCTTTGTCTTACAGGTACAATATCAAGGGTTCCAAATTCTGGATATTCTTGGATATCGTAAAGATTTTTTTGTAAAGGTGATTTATAAATAATTTCATTGTTGCGTCGAATATTAAATCCGAGACTATCACTTTTTATGCTTTCTTGAAAGGATTTAACCCGCTGATCTTTCATAAGTGCATCAACATCATTATAAATTTGACGCTCAAAGTTCATAATGAGTTCATTGATTTCCTCAGTTAGTAAATTGTACTCTGGATTCTCTTTTAGTTTTTCAATCGAAAAAATATCCATACCATTAAATGCAAAGTCAACAGCATTTGATAGCGTATGGTAATAAATCCCAGAAACACATATGATAGTAATAATCATCATTACAAATAATTTTTTCCTTATACTCATAAATACCCCTAACCCTAATATTTATTTTATTATATATCAAATTTATAATCAAATAGTTAAATAAATATAAAATTTCCATAAAAAAACTGCAATTACACCAATTGCAGTTTTTGTATTCACTATATTATTGATACTATACTTTCAGAAGCAATACCTTCTTCTCTACCGACAAAACCTAAACGTTCAGTAGTAGTTGCTTTAATATTCACTAGAGATTGATCCATATTTAAAGCTTCAGAAATATTTCTTTCCATTTGATTAATATAAGCTGCTAATTTAGGCTTTTGAGCAATAATAACCGAATCAATATTGTTAACTCTAAAACCATGAAACTCTAGCTTCTCTTTTACCAAAACTAATAATTTAAGGGAAGAAATCCCCTTATATTGTTCATCAGTATCTGGAAAATGCTTGCCAATGTCACCAAGCCCTGCTGCTCCTAATAAAGCATCCATGATGCTGTGGACTAGAACATCTGCATCTGAGTGACCTAACAGGCCAAGAGAGTGTTCAATTTTAACACCACCTATAATCAATGATTCATTTTTTTTTAAAGCATGTACATCATATCCTATGCCTACACGCATGTTAATCGCCCCTTTAAAATCGCTTCACCAAATTTTATATCTTCTAATGTTGTAATTTTAATGTTATCATAATCACCTATGATCACAGTGGTTTGATAACCTTTTTTCTCAACAAGGGCGCTATCATCCGTTGCTTGAATTTCATTATCCATTGCCCATTGATAGGCCTTTAAAATCACATCATACTTAAAAGCTTGAGGGGTTTGAACATTGATTAATTCATCTCTGTTAAGGGTTTCTTTCACATGGTTCCCATCAACTCTTTTAATCGTATCCTTTGATTTTACAGCCATCACTACTGATGCGGAAATATCTAGTTGATTAATGATTTTTTTAATATATTCATCCTTTAAAAAAGGTCTTGCACCATCATGAATCAATACTTTCTTTGCTTTTTTTGATACTTTTAATAACCCTTTGTAAACAGAAATACTTCTACTACAACCACCAATAACAACTTTTATCCCATGGTAGTCATAGGTGTTAATCAATCGTTTAAAATCTTCTTGATCTTTTTCATTAATTACTAAAATGATTTCGTCAATGAGTGGGTTTTTATAGAAAATATCAATTGTATAAGCAATGACTTCCTTCTCATGTAGTTTCAAAAATTGCTTATTAATCTGTTCTCCCATTCTCCTTGAACTACCTGCTGCCGGAATAATAACAGAATTCATAACGCTCCTTTATTCTTACATCGGTTTAACAAATATCATACGACCTGCATCTGTTTGCAAAACACTCGTGACCATAGAATCAATTTCTTGACCAATAAATTTCTCGCCATCTTCTACAACAATCATTGTGCCATCGTCTAAGTAACCAACGCCTTGATTATTACCTTTTCCTTTTTGAATAACATCTACTCTAAACTGTTCCCCAGGTATAACAACAGGCTTTACTGCATTCGCTAATTCGTTGATATTTAACACTTTAACATCTTGAACAGCGGCGACTTTATTTAAATTATAATCGTTTGTTAATACAGATCCTTCTAAGTCCATTGCTAGCTTCAACAACTTGCTATCAACTTCAGAATTTTCGTAATCAACATCCGTTACTTCAACAGCAACAATTGGACTATCCATTAATTGTTTTAAAATATCCAATCCTCTTCGACCTTTTTTTCTTTTTAGATCGTCTGCTGAATCCGCAATATGTTGTAACTCTTCCAAAACAAAGTTTGGAATGACTAACTTACCTTCAATAAATCCAGTTTGAATAATATCAACAATTCGTCCATCGATAATAACACTGGTATCAACTATCTTTGGTTGAGCACTACATTCACCTGCAAGCATCACTTCTTTTTTCACAATCTTCCCTTGTTTTGTTGGAAAATATTGTAAAAGGTCAATATTCGTAATATAATTTCTCGGTATACTGATCCCTAAATAACCCATAATAATATACGTTATAACAGTTAATACTAAACCAATAGGTTTGATTGGAATATACTTAAAAATATTACTAATGAGTAATGCAATCACCATCCCAACAGTGAATCCTATCGTTGAAAAAATAATTTCCTTAGTATCTAAGGTGAAAATTTCTTTCTCTATGGTGCCAATTAATTTTCGTAATCCTTTAACTAACGTTTTGGTTAAGAATAAAAATAATAAAGAAAAAATAATTCCATTTACTGCATAAAGTGATCTTTGATCCACGCCCTGAAAAAATGGTATTTCTTCAAGCATATTTGCTATGCCAACGCCAACTAATGCACCTAAAGCCGCGCTAACTAACTTTGATAATCTTTTAAACATTGCTCCCCCTTTCTAATAACATAAACTGATTCTAACATATAATACCCGAAAAAAACATAAAAACTCAAAATTGTAATTCTTTCTTAATATTTATAGTGTTTTTTTATCAAATTAAGAACAAAACACTTCCTAAACATCAAAAAAACTATCCTTCTTCTCAAAGAATAGTTATTTTTATAACTTTTGACGCCTTTGTTAGACTATTCATCTGCTTCAGCTTTTTTCTTTTCCTCTGCTTCAGCTTTCGCCTTTTCCCGTTCTTCTTCTAAGGCTCTTTCCTGTTCAATTGAAATATGTACATTATCATTTAGAATTCTTTTTGCTTCTTCCATGTCAATGTCTTTTGCAAGACAGATTTCACTTAATAAATATTTTGTAGAATTGTTAACCATTTTTCTTTCACCTGTTGACAATCCTTTTTTATCATCCATGATCATGAGATTTCTAACAACTTCAGCAACTTCTAAGATATCTCCGGTTTTAAGTTTATCGGTATTTTCTCTAAATCTTCGATTCCAATTAGAATTCATATCAGATAGGCCTTGTCTTAACAAAGCAATCACTTCTTCTAATTTCTCTTCATCCACCACGGGTCTCAAACCTAAATCTTCAGTATTATCAAAAGGAATCATGACTTTCATTTCTTTAAGTGGTAAATTTAATATATAATATTTTTTATCTTCACCTAAAATAGTCTTCACTTCAATGTCTTCGATAATTCCTGCCCCGTGCATTGGATAAACGACTTTATCTCCTATTCCAAACATTTATACCTCCTCAGTAAAACCAACACTGTATACATTATACTATACTGATAATCTCATGTCAATCAAATAAAATACTCTATCATATCACTAGA
>Ga0102926_1001726_pt1 | contig 12783 bp, 13 predicted proteins | sample SalPonR1_A_D2_MG_FD_78173 | JGI IMG/M metagenome (GOLD analysis project Ga0102926, IMG submission 78173) | Salt pond soil microbial communities from South San Francisco under conditions of wetland restoration - Salt Pond MetaG R1_A_D2_MG | ecosystem: Environmental > Aquatic > Marine > Intertidal...
CGATAAATGCACCAATATTTGGCATCACCATACCACTTAAAAATCTTCCAAATTTTTGAATCTTCGCTGTACTACTTTCTTGTTCAACTGTTCTGTTCAGTTTTTCTGCCATTTTGTCCTCCTCATAATAAAATACAATAATTTCTCCTCTTGCTCTGAAAACATCATACGACTGAAAGTATTTTATGAAAAGGATTTCCCTTCCTTATTTGTCGTTTTTTATAGATGACAAAAATAAAAAAACGCTATATTACTCTACTATTTGCTATTTTATATTTTCTAATTATTTTAATTTTCTGAATATTTCCCAAATAAAAAAGACCCGTTTGCTATCACAAAAGAGCCTTGAAAGGTTATAATTTTTCTGTAAACTATGCTGCCATTATAGTAGAACTGCTTTCCTCTTCAGGAGATTTCATAACAAATGTTATTAAACCACCTGCAATAGCAAAACCAGCAGCAATTAAAAATGTTTGGCTGAAACCTGTAGCACTACCTTTTATAATAGGACCAACTAATGCGGCAATACCATAGGCTTGATATACAACACCATAATTTGCTCCTAAAGTTTTTACACCAAAGAAATCACTTGTAATTGTTGGATAAACTGCTAAGAATCCACCAAAACTTGAAGCAATGGCCGCTAAACAAATAAAGAATAATACTAAGTTCATTTGAATAGTACTCATAACTAATAGCGGAATTGCCGTTAAGAAGAACATAATTGTTACAACTCTTACACGGCCTAAAATATCAGAAACTGTACCCCAAACTAAGCGCCCACCAGCATTAAAAAGTGCAATTAATGCAACAGCATTAGCAGCAACTAAAGGGTCTAACATTACAAGTTCAGTTCCGATATCCTTTGCTAAACCAATAACTAAAAGCCCTGGCATACAAGCAAACATATAACTTAACCATACTAAATAGAAAGATTTTGTTTTCATCATTTCTTTTACTTTATAATTTTTTCTTTCTAATTTAATTGAAGTTTTCAATTGACTTGTACCACCTTGTGGCAATCTAAGAAATTGAGCGCCTACAATAACTAATAACATATATATTATGCCCAGATATAAAAATGTTGATGAAACACCAACGCTACCTATTAAGCGAACAATAATTGATTTAAATATTAAACTACCAGCACCAAAAGCTCCGACAGCAATACCTGTTATGAAACCTTTTTTTTCTGGGAACCATTTAACACAAGTTGATAATGGACAAACGTAAGCAAAACCTACTCCTGCACCTGATAACACGCCATAACCTAAATAAAGCATTGGTAATGTAGTTGCAAAGCTTGATATTATTAATCCTGAACCATATAAAATACCACCAATTGTCGCAACTTTTCTTGGTCCAATTTGATCTTGTAATCTACCAGAAAATATTGTTGAAAATGCAAATACAAATATTGCAATAGAATATGTCATAAAAACTTCTTCACTAGTCCATCCAAATTTATCCATTAATGGTTGATTAAATAAACTCCATGAATAAATCGCTCCTAAACATACTTGTAACAATACAGCACCAAACACTACCCACCATCGATTAAACTGCTTCTTTTCCATACTCGCCTCCTTCTAAAGGGTTTACTACCCAATTTTCATCTACCCATATACCAAAAACATGGATTTCATTATTCCAACTTTTTACTAATTTTACAGCTGCTTCTATCTCTTGTAACTGTTTGATTTTATTTGCAGGATTACCACCACAATCATGATGGCCTACAATCGCAACAACTTTCGAATGATGCTTTCTAGTTGAAACTTCATACCTTGATTTTATAGAAGAAACGAGTATCTCGTCAAGACTTTCTGCTAAAATCTTATTTGGCCCCGCTTCAGTAATCGTATCTAAGTAGTCAGCATTAAATGTTTCAATCATATATTTATTCACTGGTACTTGCACTCTACCATCCATACAATTTATTACTGTAACAAAACTTTCATTACTCTTCATTTTTTTCCTCACTTTCAAAAATTACACACTCACATTTATACAGTATAACTCGAAATTAATATTTTAACAAGCATTTTTTTCTCTTTTTTATCAATCAAAAACCATTGAAATAAACGATTTCCTTGTAAATTTTACTTCATAAATTCTAAATTAAAATATACATAAAACGAATATTTTGCAAATTATAGATTTTGGTTATATAATCTTATATAGGAGGTAAACTATGAAGAATATTATTATTTACACAACATCAACTTGACCACATTGCCATACGGCAAAAGCTTTTTTAAAAAGCGAAGGTTTAAAGTTCACCGAGAAAAATGTTTCAACTAATCAAGCATACCAGAAAGAGTTAGTTGATTTAGGGGCAAGGGGTGTTCCAACGTTTAAAATTGATGATGAAGTAATTGTAGGATTCGACAAGAATAAGATTTTAAGTTTAATTGATTACAAAGTGATTAACTGTCCTAATTGTTCTACACGCACTAGAGTGCCAAAGAATAAAGGGAAAATAAAAGTTACTTGCAAAAAATGTGGTGAGAAGTTCATAACAAAAACATAAAAAAGAGAGATTCTTCTTCTGAAGAGTCTCTCATTATATTTTAGTACAATATTCTCTATAAACTATTAGTATATCCTTTAATCAAATGATATACTTCTTCATTATGATCCATATCTAATGCTTTTTTTGCTAATATTTCGGCTTTATCTTTACTGATCTTGCTTAATAAATGACGTGTTGATAAAATACTTGTCGCACTCATACTAAATTCATCTAAACCAAGTCCAAGTAAAATCGGTACTGCTATACTATCGCCAGCCATTTCTCCACACATACCTACCCACTTACCTTCTTTATGTGCCGCATCTATAACAGTCTTAATTAATCGCAGTAGAGATGGATTATACGGTTGGTATAAATAAGAAACGGTTTCACTCATACGATCCGCAGCAAAAGTATATTGAATTAAATCATTTGTGCCAATTGAAAAGAAGTCGACATATTTTGCAAACCGATCAGCTAATATTGCTGCAGCAGGTACTTCTACCATCATACCTACTTCATAGCTATCACTTATAGCATATCCTTCTTCTATTAACTCTTCTTTTGTTTCATTGAGTACATTTTTTGCATCAATAAACTCTTGTATCGTTGCAATCATTGGAAACATAATCCGCAAATCACCATGAACACTTGCCCGAAGAAGTGCTCGCAACTGTGTTTTAAAAAGATCAACTCGATCTAAGCATAATCGAATGGCACGATAACCTAAGAATGGATTCATTTCTTCAGGTAAATCTAGATAATCTAGTTCTTTGTCCCCACCAATATCTAAAGTCCTAATAACAGTTGGCTTTCCATCCATCTTCTCGAGAACTATTTTATATGCTTCATACTGTTCTTCTTCTGTTGGATAATCAGCACTTTCCATATATATGAACTCAGTACGATAAAGCCCGATACCCTCTCCATCATTTTCTAGTACACCATCAATATCATTTGGCGATCCAATATTTGCAACTAACTCTACAACATGTCCATCTTTAGTTATTGAGGGTTTTCCTTTATAATTTTTTAGCATTTCTTTCATTTCTTCAAATTTTATCATTTTACCTTCATATTCACTAACAGTCTCTTCATCAGGATTAATAATTACTTCTCCTGCAACACCATCAATTATTAATAAATCACCATCATTCACTTGATCTAGAATATTGTTAGTGCCTACAACAGCAGGAATTTCAAGGGACCTAGCCATAATTGCACTATGACTTGTTCGACCGCCAATATTAGTTGTAAACCCTTTTACAAAACTCTTATTAAACTGAGCAGTATCAGAAGGCGTTAAATCATGGGCAACAATTATTACTTCTTCATTAATCATTGAAGTATCGAGAATTTTTATACCTAATAGATGACTTAATAATCTATTTCTCAAATCTTTTAAATCCGCTGCTCTCTCTTTCATATAATCATCTGACATATTATTAAACATAGTAATATAATTCGTGAAAACTGTTTTTACTGCTGATGAGACATCAAAAGATTCATCTTTAATTTTCTCTTCAATATTTTTTAACATCTCAGGATCTTTCAAAATTTGAATATGAGCATTAAAAACTTCAGCTGTTTCACTTCCCAAGTTTTTTTCTGCTGTTTTTTTAATAAATTCTAACTCTTCTATACTTTTCTCAAGTGCCTTATGTAACTTATCTATTTCTTCTTCAGCTTCAATATCAATCACTCGTTCAAAATCTAAATCTAAAGCCTCAATTTTATAAACTTTTGCCATAGATATCCCACGACTCGCACCTATACCCTTCACTTTCATACAAATCCCCTTTCATTCTTTTGCTTTTTCCTTTATTTATATTATATACTAATTCTATCAAAATTTAAAAATAATAAATATAGATTTGTCCGAATTATTATAAGACAAACCTTTATAACTATAATTAGCCTTTCTTACTTGACAAAGCCTTACTTTGATAATATAATAATTGTAACTAATACAAATTTATAATAATTTAATTCAGAAAGGAAGATATTATGAGTAAAATGACTGTTCCCGAAATAAAAAAACATTTAGCAAACCATAATATACGTGCGTCATTACCAAGAGTTAAAATATATGATTATTTAGTCACTTATGAATCCCATCCAACAGTTGATGAAATTTATAATGCTTTAGTTGATGAACTTGTAACACTTTCTAAAACTACTGTTTATAATACAATGGATTTGTTTGCAGAAAATGATGTTGTAATTGAACTACTCATTGAAAAAAATGAAATTAGATATGATGCGGATATTATGCACCATGGACATTTTAAATGTATAAAGTGTGGTGATGTTTTTGATTTTGATTATAATCTTTCAAACGCTGACCATGATGCTTTGAATGGTTGTGAGTTAAAAGAATATCATGCTTACATTAAGGGTGTCTGCGAAAACTGTAACCCTAAAAAACATTAATAAAATGATAAAATAGGCCCGAAAGCCTATTTTTTATTTTGCTAAGTATTCGCTTGCCTCGGCAAATCTTTTTTTCAATTGCTCTTCATCAATTGAATACATAATTTTATTGTATTCACCTTTTTTAACATTAATAATCTTCTCTCGAACGAGTTTCGATATATGATACGAAATAGTAGCCGGTGTCAAATCTAATAATTCCGCCAAATCATTATTGCATAAACTTTCTTTATTTAAAGCTTTAACAATTTTGATTCGTTTTTTATCACTAATGGCTTTTATAAATTCCAAGTACTCAAAGTCTTTCATACCTGAGACATCAATAATAGACATATCATGACTATAGATCAATAAACCTGAATCAGTATCATGAATTAGTCCCGTTGGTGCAATGATATTTAAATATATATCCTCAACTTCATTTGATTGAATATGATCTACATAATGCATTCTTTTCTTATAAAAATCATCACCTAGTTCGTCTCTATCTTTTTGATGAACCGATAAGATTTCTTCAAATTTTTCTTTGTTCGGTTCATAAACTTTCTTAATAAATAACTCAGAGGGAATCATAATATTCTCTTTCAACCGTTTTAATGTATGCTCAGGGTTATTAATATATTCATAAATCAGTTCACCTTCAACTTCAAAGTCTTCTATTGTATCCAACTTAAGAAGAAAAGGTGAATTAATAATATCGTCTTTTGTAAATTCTCCTTCTTTGATATTTAAAACTTTTAATAACATCCTTTTATACTCATCCGGTTGAAATGCCTTTAAAGCTTTCTCGAATTCTTCCATTGTTTCTATTTTTTCCTGGTTTACAAGATTTGTAAGTATCAGATAATTAATAAAATTACTAAATAACATTTTAAAATCATTTTTTTGATAATAGGTTAATTCTTCATCAAACAGTTCAAAAGTCTTTTCTACCATTGGATTGATCTCAAACTTGTATTCTGCAATAATCGAATCAATGAATTCTCTATTAAAATAATGAGAAAGTGTCATTAAATAATCTAGTACTATATTATGTTTTATCTTCATAGTTTTCTCCTTAAACTTCTCCTACTTGAACTTTAGTTCCAACTTCTTGTATAGTCATATTATAGTATAAATAAATTGAATAAACAAATAGTAATGAACTAATCGTTAAAGCTACATAAGGACTTTTTATATAATCTAAAGCTATACCAAATATTACTGTACCAAAGGGCATTGCAAATTGGGTTAAAGAAGAAATAAAACCCGCTACTCTCCCCATATAATCTTCATCTACTGTTGCCTGTAAATATGACCTAGCCGGTATATCGAGGCCAGCAACACTGGCACCTATACAAAAGACAATTAAAGAAAAATAAATCATATAAAACAGTTTGTTATAACCACCAATAATAGAATCTATTGGCATTGCAATTAATAAAAAGCATGTTGCTAAAATTGGCAAAAGCATTAAGACTGTTGATTTCAAAGAAAACTTTTTCTCTAATTGACTTAAAAATAAAGCTGAAATAAGCATCCCTATAAATATAAAGGATTGAACACTGCCATAACTAGCAGAGTCAAAACCAAGATCTGTAATAAAAATTACTGAAAATAATATAGTAAAACCACTGAGAAGAAAATTTACAATAGCAAATATTTTAACCAGGGTTTTAATATCTTCTCTTTTAGACACAAAAGTCATTGCCTCTTTAACATTTGCCAGTATTGAAACTTCAATACTTTTCCTATTTTCTTGTTTTTTAAACTTTATGAAAAATTCAGTAAAGGCTGAAAATATAAATGAAATACCATTAATTAACATAAACGCTTGTATATCTATTAAAGTATATAATATGCCGCCAATGATTGGTGCTAATATTGCTGCAGATGAATTGACAACTGTACGATAAGAGTTTATTTTAACTAGAAGCTCTTTAGTCGTAATGAAAGGCGTTGATGATTCCATACTCATATTAAAAAAAGTATTCAAAACCGATAATACAAAAATTGAAATATATAAAAATAAGATTTTATTATCAATTATTGAATATAAATAAAAACATAATATCATAAATATTCCACTCAATAAATCAAATGCAATTAGAAGTTTTTTCTTATCATATCGATCGGCAACCGAACCTGCTATTGGCGATAATAATACCGCTGGTAAGGCACCTACAAGAATTGAAATAGCAAAATCTAAACTAGACCCTGTTGATTTTAAGATCAAAAAACCAATCATAAAATAATATATTCTTGTACCAAGCATTGATGTAAAAAGTCCTGTTATTGATAAATAAATGTTTCGCATTGAAATCTTTTTTGATAAAACTTGATTACTCATATTACCCTCCATTTCTAATCTTTAATAGACAAATATAATTAAAATTTTAAATGTTAAATTATTATCTTTCTATAACTATTTACTTTTACCTATCAATCCATTATAATATTAAATAATATTAACAATATACAAAGTAAATATTTAAATATAATAGTGTATAGGAAAGTTAAAGGTGATAAAATGTTAGGCAACATTATTAATACCCTTGCAATTATTTTCGGATCTTTAATAGGTATGTTATTTAGGGGAAAAATCCCCGATCGATTTAACCAAAGTATTATGAAAGCAGTTGCTTTAGGTGTTTTACTAATCGGTGTACTAAATGCACTAGAAGTTGAAAATATGATTCTAGTTCTTATTTCTATGTCCTTTGGAACGTTAATAGGCGAATGGATTCATATTGAAAATAAGTTAGAAAATCTAGGTGCTTATCTTCAAAAAAAATCTCTAAAATCAGAAACTTCTATTACTAAATCATTTGTAACTGCGAGTTTACTGTTTTGTGTTGGATCAATGGCTATTATTGGTTCTTTAGAAAGTGGCTTAAGTGGTAGTCACCAGACACTTTATGCTAAATCTATACTTGATGGTATTTCATCGATTATTTTTACTTCCTCTATAGGTGTTGGTGTAATTTTCGCAGCAGTACCTGTTTTTCTATACCAAGGTGTAATCGTACTTGCTGCAAGCTTTTTAAAACCCTACTTAATAACTTCAGTTATTGCAAATATGACATCTGTTGGTGGCCTATTAATTGTTGGCCTAGGGTTTAATATGTTAGGGTTTAAAAAAATTAGTGTAGGTAACATGCTACCAGCAATTTTTATTCCATTAATCTATCATGTATTTATGCAAGCTATACAATTAATCTAAAGTTTATGAATTATCAAGCGTCTTAACTATTCTTCTAATATTAAGACGCTTTTTTAATATCTAATGATTTCTGATTGTATCCCATATGGCCTTTTCAATATTATTTTCTCTAATTCTTTTTACTTCTAAATAATCATAATTCACTGTTGGTCTTAAATATTTGTTATAAAATATTTTGCTTCTTTCACCTATATCTACCAACATTTTTCTAATTATATTCCCGTTTATATTGCTAATATTAAATCTGTTGCTATTTATTTGTTCCATGGATTTCCCTCCTTGTAAGTCTAAAAAACTCATTATTTTATCATCAAAGGCTTTTTTTCTATCAAGTGAACCAACTTTTCTTTTTATAACTCTAGTATTCATTGTCTTGCCTCTTTTTATAATATTAAAACTTCTATCAAACCTCCTGTTAGATTTGTATCTAAATAAATATTATCACCACCATCTAAGTATGTCAAGTGTTTTTTTAATTGTATCTAACTATTAGTTTCTTTTATTTTATATATATCTAATTATTCAATTAGATTTCTCTTCTTGCTAAAGCCCAAAGTGAATTTACTTCTATATAATAATTCACTGATCTCTTAAAACAAATTTATAAAGAAATCTTTTTTTTGCAAATAAAAAAGCGATTTAAACTATTTCTAGAAAGTTTAAATCGCTTTTTATAATCATTATTGTCTTCTAATAAAATCCATCATAACCGCTTCTAATGTTTCACTTTTAATCTTATTCATTTCTAAATGGTCATAATGAACTGTCGTTCTTAAATATTTATTGTAGAATATCTTGCTGTTTTCTCGAATATCATTAAATATCTTCTTTAAATAATTATCCTTTTTCTTTTCTTTAGTCATTTCAAAACTTCTTTTATTAATATGTTCCATGGGTATTCCTCCTAATAAATTCAAAAAATCTTTAACTTTCCTTTTAAATAAACCTCTTCCACTAAATATTCCAACTGTTTTTCTTAAAACTTTAACTCCCATTATCTTTAGCCTCCTTTACAAATTCTTTCGTCTCAATCAAACTACTTGTTCGATTTCTATCTAACTGAATATTATCATCGTTATCTAACTATGTCAAGCTTATTTTTAAAAAAATCTAACTATATATTTTTTTCCTATCATACAAATCTCCCCCCCACAATCTGGACACAAAAAAACCATAGGTATGACCTATGGTTATTAGTTATTTATATAATTATAATAACCCTAGGTACAATACACCCATGGTTATCAAATCTTTTTATAAATCTATTAATTACGATTTAATCCTTTTTTGATCCAGGCTGTATTCTTTTAAATATTCAACTTTAAATTTTCCCTTAACATCTGCTATTAAACTAATCATTATACAACCTCCTTTTTTAATTCTACTAACCTTCTCCGATATGAATATAATAAGATATTATTCATATTAAGTCAAGTTTTTTTTATATTTATTTTATTTTTTTGTTTTTACCTGATAAACATCTGTTTATAAATTCAAATTTAAAATAAAAAAAGACCTTTTAGTAAAAAGATCTTTTTTTCTTTCAATACTTTTATTAACTACTCTTATTAAATGTAATTGCTTCAACTGGGCACTCTGCTACGCAATCTAAACATCTAGAACATTTAAAACTTTTAGCCGGATCATATTTTTCTTTTTTAAATAAACTAAAATTTGGATCAATACTAGTAATATAACATGTCTCATCACATTTGCCACAATCAATACATTTTTTTTCATCAACTTTTATTTTGAATAGGCTGGTCCTATTAAAATACCCACTGATCCAAGCAATAGGACATCCTAACTTATGATACTGGTACAAGGATTGCTTTTCATCCTGACCTTTTCGTTTCATGATAAATTCCATTATAATGCCAATGGGACACATCCATCTACAAAAAACTTTACCAAAAATTATTCCTAAAAACCCTCCAAAAATAATCACATAGCCAATTGGTATTTGAAACATAGTTATTAAATAATAAATTGTAACACCTAAAACTAATTGAATCTTTCTTCGCTTTGTCATAAATCCCTCCATAAATTGTATAATTATATAATATATAACTTATGTCAAAATTCAATATTTGATAGTAAGTTAACAAGGCATTAGCAAAATCTTATAAATTCTATAATTTATTGAGTTGTTTTTGGTTTTTAATCTTATTAATAAAACACAATTATTAATTCCCTCTTAGATTATTTGTGATCCTTAAGCTAACAATATTTCTATAGAGTAAACACAAAAATCAAAAATAAAAATACTCCTTTTCAGGAGTATAATTATTACTTTTTCATGATATTTTTTGCTGTCTCATCTATCTCAGCTACAAAAGATTCTATTTTTTCTGCTTGTTTTTGAATATTTTGATTGATTTCTACTCCATTCATAGCGGTTTCATCTACTGAAATGGCTAAATCAGTAATTGCCTTTTGAATTTCCTTTGTATTGATTACTTGTTCATCAGTAAAATCTTTAATATTTAGAATCGACTCATAAACCGTATCATTATCCTTTAATATTCTCTCGATATGTTCAGTTGTTCTAGATATTTCATTTTTACCTTCATTTGCTGTTTCTACGGTTTGATTAACATTTCCCACAACACCAGAAATCTCATTCTGAATCTTATTCATAATTTGAGAAATTTCACTGGCAGATTCTTGTGATTGTATTGCAAGTTTACCGACTTCATCAGCTACTACAGCAAACCCTTTTCCATGTTCACCAGCACGTGCCGCTTCAATGGATGCGTTTAATGCTAATAAATTTGTTTGATTAGATATATCTGTAATTAAGTTAATCATACTGTAAGCATTTTTTATTGATTCATCTAACTGTTGAATTTTTTCTTTTACAGAACTCACTTCATCTATGAAAGCACTCATGGTATCATTTATTTTCTCTACTGATTCAATACCTTCTTCCGCCTCATTTATAACTTTCTTACTTACTTCAGTTACATCATCGATTTTAAGATTAATATCACTCGAAAGATTATTAATGCCTTCAACAGAAGCTGTTACTTCTTCTGTAGTTGCCGAAAATTCTTGAATAGCATTCACAATTTCATCTACTTCAAGAGCAGTTTCTTGGATCCCATTATTCGTATCTTCTATATTATCAACTATACTATGTAGACTGTTATTAATCACTTGTTCTTTTTCTAAACTTTCAGCAATACCTACAGCCCCAATGCATTTTCCATTTTTATCCTGAATGGGATAAGTTACTGCTCGAAAGGGTATGCCATAAACTTCCTCTGGTACTGTTGCAACCATAACTTCGTTAGTTGCAATTGTTTTTCGAAGGGGATCTTTTTCTGGAATTTGACTACCGACTTTTACCTTTACGTCTAAGTTAAAACCTGGCTCATATGCAATGAATTTTTCTCGATCTGTAACGGAAACCATAATATCTTTCTGCATGACTTTCTTTAAATAAGGTGCAAATTCTGTAAAAACTTTAAATTTGTTTTTCGATTTAAACATTTTACCTCCTATTTTTATTAGACTAATATACTCATTATATCATAAGTAACTCAAAAGGAAAAAATGTTTGTTTTACTTTAGTATTCATTTCATTTCTTTTGCAAATTTACAGGCACCAAAAGAAGGATCTCGATTAATCGACTGAACCTTTAAATGAATTGTTTTACTCTCCAAATATTTAACCAATGCTTTACTGAAGATAGAAGAATTTAATACAACACTTCCATTAAGAATAACTGGAATTTTACTTTTTTCTTTGTTAAATAATCGTTTATAAACACCTACAACTTGCTTTCCCAAGGCTTGACTACTGGTTTCTAGTATCTTGATTGCCACAACATCACCATTTAAAGCAACAGTATCAACTAATTTCGAAACTTCTGCTATCATATTTTTACTTATATTTTTTTTGTAAAAAAGTTCAATAAAATCTTCTGGATTGTCTAAATTAAAATGATTCAATATTACCTCTGTTAGATCAGTCGATAGTGATACCCCATCGTAAGCATCTAAAACAGCTTTTATCCCTCGCATGCCAATCCAATAAGCACTGCCTTCATCCCCTAACTTATAACCCCATCCACCTGCTCTTGCACTTTCTTGGTTATGTATTCCTAATACAATTGAACCAGTACCGGAAATAACGACAATTCCTCTTCTCTCATCGGTAACCGTTTTTAAAACTATCCGAGTATCATTCATCACTAGAGTTGAACGAAATCCCATTTTAACTAATATATTTTCAACTTCTTTTTTCTCTTTTTCGCGATCAACTCCTGCAGCACCCATACATAGGCTAATACAATTTTTAATTGAAAGTTGGTTACGACCTAATATTCTATTTATTCCATTATTAATAACTTTTTCAGTTGCTTCATAACCTATAGAAGAAATATTGCTGCCTAGAGTAACGTGCGTATCTATTGTTTTCTCATTTTCATCCATTATTCTTATAAATGTTTTCGTGCCACCACCATCAATCCCAATATAATAGTTCATAATTTACCCTTTCTGTGAATCTCTCCCCCTAAATCCAAAACAAGATTTAGAGGGAGCTTCTTTTACCATACTTCGGCAACCTAACAACTGATGCTTACTAGATGGTTTTATGCGAAGTTTTATATTTAAGTTTTGCACC
>Ga0102926_1001728_pt1 | contig 12779 bp, 11 predicted proteins | sample SalPonR1_A_D2_MG_FD_78173 | JGI IMG/M metagenome (GOLD analysis project Ga0102926, IMG submission 78173) | Salt pond soil microbial communities from South San Francisco under conditions of wetland restoration - Salt Pond MetaG R1_A_D2_MG | ecosystem: Environmental > Aquatic > Marine > Intertidal...
AACTTTTTTATGGCAGTTCATTTTCCTGACAACCAGCTTCAGATAATTGATTATAACCGGGTTGTGTCCGACCTGAACGACCATTCAGAAGAAGGTTTTTTAAAAGAACTGGCCAAAGGATTTGAAATAGAAAACATGGGGGCGGAAACATTTAAGCCATCACGTTTACACGAGTTCAGCCTCTATCTTTCAGGAAACTGGTACAAACTCACTGCCCGCAAGGGAACATTTGATAATGACGACCCCATTGGCGTCCTTGATGTTACTATTCTGTCAAATCAGGTGCTTGGGCCAATTCTTGATATTACTGATCTGCGCACCTCAAAACGAATCGATTTTATTGGCGGAATCAGAGGACTGGAAGAACTAAAAAAGCGGGTTGATTCAGGCGAAATGAAAGCAGCTTTCGCACTTTATCCTGTTTCGATGCAACAATTAATTAACATTGCCGACAGCGGCAACATTATGCCTCCCAAAACCACATGGTTTGAACCCAAATTACGCTCGGGACTGGTAATTCACAAACTGGACTGACATGTAGAATGTATATTAACTTGAAAAGGGGGCTGAGTATTTCGGTCCCTTTTTTATTTCCCAAACATTGCACCGGCTGTTTTATTTTCCTTAAAAATCGCTAATTTCAGCAGTTTAAAATTAGAAATAATGGATATTGAAAAGATAACACTTGGAAGCATTTACAAGCGTAAAAAAACCGATCGCGATATTTTTCAGGAACTTATGCCCACCAAGGTAAAAGAAGTGCTCCTTGTGGCCACGCTTTACGATTCCTATTCAATTGTGCGGGAAGGCCAGTTCAGCGATAAAATTTTTGGCGAATACCTGCAGCTCAATTTATATGCAGCTCCGCGGTTTACAAGCGTAAACACCAGGGAAGAAGCGCTGCTCACACTCGAGCACCGCGATTTTGACCTGATAATTGTAATGGCCGGCCTCGATAAAGATGCAGCGGTTGAAACAGCGCGCGAGCTGAGTCAGAGCCGTCCGCGGATTCCGCTTCTGCTGCTGGCAAATAACAATGCCGATTTAAGCTATTTTCAGGCCGAAGGGAGAAAAATAGACTTTATCGACCGGATATTTGTGTGGAACGGAAATTCCAATGTTTTCCTGGCCATGATTAAATACATAGAGGACAAAAAGAATGTAGCCCGCGATACACAAAACGGGAATGTTCGGGTGGTGCTGCTGGTGGAAGACAGCATTCAGTACTACTCGCGCTACCTGCCAATTCTTTACACCACAATTATGACTCAAACCCAGATTCTGGTGCAGGAAGATGCCAAAGACGAGTTGCATAAAATTTTGAAAATGAGAGCCCGTCCCAAAGTGATTCTGGTTGATAATTTTGAAGATGCGGTGCAGGTTATCAATAGCTACCGGCGGTATATGCTTTGTGTAGTTTCCGACGTTCAGTTTGAACTCAACGGGGTGGACGATGAAAATGCCGGAATTGAATTGTTGAAATATGCAAAAAGTAACCTGAAATACGCCATTCCGGTTTTGTTGCAGTCGCAGGACATTGAAAATGCAGAACGTGCAAAAAGCATTCAGGCCGATTTCATCGATAAAAATTCAGAAAGCCTTTCCATGGATATTCTGAACTTTTTGTACCGGCGCCTCGGGTTCGGGAATTTTGTTTTTAAAGGCCAGGATGGCAAACCGATTACCGAAGCTGAAAACCTGGTTGAATTTCAAAAAAAATTCAGGGATATTCCGGCCGAAGCGCTGCTCTACCACGGGAAAAGAAATTCTTTTTCAACCTGGCTGATGGCCCGTGGCGAAATTAATATGGCCGAACAGTTGCGGCCGATAAAAACAGAAGACTTCGAGTCGGCAGAAGAGCTGAGACAGTTTTGCCTTGATGTTTTTCAAAATGTAAGGTTCGAAAAGTTAAAGGGCACCATCGTGAATTTCGATCCTGCACTGGCCACATCAAACCGGTTGATTCACCGGTTGGCAAAAGGTTCACTTGGCGGAAAAGGAAGAGGCATTGCCTTTATTTGTAATTTCATTGAAAATATCGACTTTCAGAAACTTATACCCACTTTAAACATTCGCATTCCTTCAACCACTATAATCGGCGCGCTTGAGTTCGACAAGTTTGTTGAAATGAATAATTTGTATGACGATATTTATTCATTAAACGATTATGAATCCATCCGGCAACATTTCCTGGAGTCGGAATTTGACAGTAAAATCCGGGAGCGCTTAATGAGCTATCTCGAACAGGTAAATAAACCACTTGCCGTGAGGTCATCCGGACTTTTCGAGGATTCATTGCTGCAACCATTTTCAGGCGTTTATGCAACCTACTTAATTCCCAATAACCATCCCGATATAAATGTGCGTTTTAATCAGCTGGAAACAGCAGTGAAACTAGTGTATGCAAGTATTTTCACCGAATCGTCGCAAGCTTATTTCGATGCCATTAATTATAAAATTGAAGAAGAAAAAATGGCAGTTGTTATTCAGGAAGTAGTAGGGCAGGAGTATAACAACAAATATTATCCGACAATTTCGGGCGTTGCACAATCGTATAATTATTATCCCATTTCGTATATGCAACCCGAGGATGGTTTTTCAGTGGCAGCTGTTGGGCTGGGAATGTATGTTGTTGGAGGGGAAAGTTCATACCGTTTCTGTCCCCGTTTTCCTGCCATAAATCCCACGGCTGTCAGCGATCAGCTGCGCGATACCCAGCGTCATTTTTATGCCATCGATATGACAAAAAATGATTTTGACCTTATTACCGACGGCGAGGATGCTGCTATTATAAAATTCAGGATTAAAGAAGCTGAAAAAGATGGTACGCTTGAGCATTCTGCATCAACTTACCTGATGGAGAACGACGATCTGGTTCCCGGAATTCAGGGCGAAGGGCCACGTGTTATCGACTTTGCCAATATCCTGAAATATGATTATGTCCCGTTAGCCGAAACCCTCAGGCTGCTCCTTCAGTTGTTTAAAGAAGCCATGGGGTCGCCGGTGGAAATCGAGTATGCCATTGATTTGGATGCCAAAGAAAATGGGGTGCCCACCCTCTACCTGTTGCAAATAAAACCTTTAATAAGGCTTGAACAACAAGTGGACATTGACCTTGGGGAGCTCGACGATGAAGGAGTTATTATGTACACCGAACGAGGAATGGGCAATGGGGAAATTGAAAGTATCAGTGATATTGTTTTTGTTGATCCTGGAAAATTTGAAAAGTCCAAAACCCGTCAGATGGCTGGCGAAATAAATAAAATTAACACCCTAATCGAAAAAGAGGGCCGGGAGTATATTTTGATTGGTCCCGGCCGCTGGGGGTCGCGCGATCCTTACACCGGAATTCCTGTTCTCTGGTCAAATATTTCGAAAGCACGTGTAATTGTAGAAATGGGGTTGCCCGATTTTCCGCTCGATGCTTCTCTCGGATCGCATTTCTTTCATAATGTAACCTCGATGAACGTGGGCTACTTCTCTGTACCGCATAATTCAAAAAACGAATTTTTAAAAATGGACATGCTTAAAGAGCAGGAAATTGTTAATGAAAGTGAGTTTATAAAACACATTCATTTTAAAGAACCATTGAAAGTTTTAATGAATGGAAAAGAACGAAAGGCACTTATACATTTATAGATAAATGTTTTTATGTGTTGTATAACAGGAACTCTGAGGCTTCTGAATGGTAATGACGGAAATGTGTTAACAAATTTTAACCTGTTGTCAAATCATGGACTGAAACTTCGGCATTTCATTTTAAAATTTATCTTTGTCTATTGGAGAAAATGTTTTGAAAACTAAAAATTACAAACAATAAAAATTAAGAGTTTACTGAATTTATTATTATCTAAACCGTAACGTTTGTTACATAAAAATTTCAATCTTATGGACAATATTTTCTTTATAGTTCCAATTGCTTCGATTTTGGCTCTGGGCTTTGCCTGGTTTTTCTTTAAATCGATGATGAAGAATTCGGAGGGCACAGACCGGATGAAAGAAATCGCTCAGTATGTTAGAGAAGGTGCCATGGCCTATTTGAACAGGCAATACAAAGTGGTTACAATTGTATTTGTAATACTGTTTATATTGCTGACGATCATGGCCTACTTTAATGTGCAGAATCCATTTGTTCCTGTTGCATTTCTTACCGGTGGTTTTTTCTCCGGCCTTTGTGGTTTTCTGGGGATGAAAACTGCAACATTTGCTTCGGCGCGTACAGCGCATGGTGCATCACAGTCGTTAAACAAAGGGTTACAGGTTGCATTCCGCAGTGGTGCGGTAATGGGGCTTGTAGTAGTTGGGTTTGCATTGCTTGACATTGCTGCCTGGTTTCTGATTTTAAATGAGTGGGTCTATACTCCCGAAAATATGGCCAACGGGCTACATTTTCTTGGGTTAAACCTTGTACATGCACATCCTGAGTATGTGACGGAAGGGATTATTAACAGTGCTGGCGAGCGTGTAAAATTAATTGAAATTACGGTAACCATGCTTACATTTGGTATGGGGGCATCTACCCAGGCGTTGTTTGCACGTGTAGGCGGTGGTATTTACACCAAAACTGCCGATGTTGGCGCCGACCTGGTTGGTAAAGTTGAAGCAGGTATTCCTGAAGATGATCCGCGCAACCCGGCTACAATTGCCGATAATGTGGGTGATAATGTTGGTGATGTTGCCGGAATGGGAGCCGACCTTTACGAATCGTATGCCGGTTCTATTCTGGCTACTGCTGCACTGGGGGCTTCGCTGCCTGCACTGGTTATGAAAGATGCAGGACTCACGGCTTATCAGGCTGTGCTTGCTCCAATGATGGTAGCTGCTATCGGTATTATTCTATCGATAATCGGAATTTTCATGGTGCGCACCAAAGAGTCTGCCACACAGAAAAACCTGTTAAATGCATTATTGCTTGGAACCGGCGGTAGCTCAGTTCTTATACTTCTGGCTATGATTGGCCTTGTCTTTTTGGGTTGGGTAACCTGGGGCGTTTTCTGGGCTGTGGTAATTGGTTTGGCTGCCGGTGTTATTATCGGGCAGGCCACTGAGTTTTTTACATCCGATGAATATAAACCAACCAAAGGTATTGCCAAACAAGCCCAGCAGGGGCCGGCAACTACCATTATCGACGGCGTTGCTGTTGGAATGACCTCAACCTGGATTCCGGTGGTAACAATTGTGCTTGGAATTATGGGCGCTTTCTGGGCATCAGGTGGCGCACAGCATTTTGCCATGGGAGTTTACGGAATTGGTTTTGCCGCTGTTGGTATGCTTTCAACTCTCGGAATCACGCTGGCTACCGATGCGTTTGGGCCAATTGCCGATAACGCAGGAGGTAACGCCGAAATGGCGGAGTTGGATCCCAAAGTTCGTGAACGCACCGATGCTCTTGATATGCTGGGAAATACAACTGCAGCTACCGGTAAAGGTTTTGCCATTGGTTCGGCTGCACTTACAGCAATGGCATTAATTTCTGCATATATGGAAGAAGTACGCCTGTGGTTCGGTAAAATTGCAAAAGCTGGCGAAGGCTTTGTTTCAAAGGGCGGCATGGATTTTTATGTGGATGTTCCCGAGGGAGTTAACGGAATTGAAATTGCTTCTGCCTCAGTGAAACAATTCTCAGCCGCTTACGATATTACCCTATTTAACCCGCTGTTTTTAGGTGGAATTTTCATTGGTTCAATGATGGCATTCTTATTCAGTGCACTTACAATGAAAGCTGTGGGGCGTGCAGCTGGTATTATGATTGACGAAGTTCGTCGCCAGTTCCGCGAAATAAAAGGCATTTTAACCGGCGAAACTAAACCGGATTATGCCAGGTGTGTTGCTATTTCTACCAAAGGTGCGCAGCGCGAAATGATGCTGCCCTCCATTGTTGCTATTGCTGTTCCTGTAATTGTTGGTGCCGCAATGGGAGTAGCCGGTGTTGTTGGCCTGCTGGCAGGTGGTTTGACTACCGGTTTTACACTCGCAGTATTTATGAATAATGCCGGAGGAGCATGGGATAACGCCAAAAAATATATTGAAAAAGGAAATTACGGCGGTAAAGGTAGCGAAGCACACCACGCAGCCGTTGTTGGCGACACAGTGGGCGACCCGTTCAAAGACACTTCAGGACCTTCGCTGAATATCCTTATTAAACTTATGACTATGGTTTCGGTTGTTATGGCCGGTTTAACTGTTACTTTAAGTTTGTTATAAACATTTTTGAATTTGAATTGAAAAAAACCACCTGTCATTTCGCAGGTGGTTTTTTTATTTTGTTTCAGTATAAATTCCGGTTCTTTTATAAAAGAGCACCAATTATAAAAGGATTTTGAACAAAATATTTCTATATTTAGTTTTTAATTAAGAAAATCAAAAAATCAATTAATATGGCAGATCTTTCAACAACCTACATGGGGGTAAAACTTAAAAACCCGCTAATTCTTGGTGCATGCAATTTGGTAGAAAAACCAAAAACCATTGAAGAACTTGAAAAAGCAGGGATTGGCGCAATCGTTTACCGTTCGTTATTCGAAGAACAGGTTCAGCTTGAGGACCTTCAAATGTCAGAAGATCTTACCGAATACGAAGAGCGCAATGCAGAAATGATTCGGCTTTTCCCGGAAATTGAACATGCCGGCCCGAAGGAACATTTATACAACCTTGAAAAACTGAAGAAAAATGTTAGTGTGCCGGTGTTTGCCAGTTTAAATGCATTGTATGAACCCACCTGGGTAGAGTACGCACAGGAACTGGAAAAAACCGGAGTTGACGGGCTGGAATTAAACTTATACGCTACACCTGGCTACTTTGAGCGCACCGCAGAATCGATTGAAGAGAAACAGGTGGAAATTGTAAAAGCAGTTAAAAAGGCAGTAAAAATTCCGGTGAGTGTTAAAATCAGTTTGTTTTATACCAATCCGCTGAATTTTATTAAAAAAGTTGATGAGGCGGGTGCTGATGCTTACGTGCTTTTTAACCGCTTCTTTCAGCCCGAAATTGACATTAAAAAAGAAGAATTTCATTTTCCGTGGGAATTGAGTAATCCCAGAGATCACATGGTAGCACTGCGGTTTGCCGGATTGCTTTATGGCAACCTCGACGGTGATGTTTGTGTGAGCCGCGGAATTTACACTCCCGAAGACGTAATTAAAATGTTACTGGCCGGAGCCGATACCGTGCAGCTGGTGAGTACAGTTTATAAAAACAAACCAGCCGTTGTGGCACAAATCCTCGATGAACTGAACAATTGGATGGATGAAAAAGAGTACAAATCCATCGATGATTTCAGGGGCAAACTATCACGCAAAAACATGAAAGATACATTCACCTATAAGCGTGCTCAATACATTGATATTTTAATGAATTCGGAAGGTGTTTTTAAGAAATATCCGATGAGATAGTTCATTGTCGTTTAAGTTTTATGTGGAAAAGCAGAATCCGTTTCAGGGTTCTGCTTTTGTTTTTTCCCTGAGTTTTTAATCCCCAACGCAAAACTTACTTTTCGGAGAATTTTTTTCACCCTCCATGTAGGCATCTTTTACCCAAACAATCAGCATTTTCGCCCCTCTGTTTAAGTTGTTGAAATAACTATTTGTCGAATCAAAAGACTTTTCTTTGTAGTGTTCAAAACAACAAAAACAACGTTCAAAAAGATATTTAAAATACGATGGGGAAAGTTAACGATAAAAAAATTTTCCCAATACAAACCCAGAATGATAGAACCGGGAAAAGGTAGAAAAGGACGCTTAAAAACTACTGCAATTTATTGTGGTAGTTTTTTTTGTTTGTATTTGTCAGAGGTATTCAATCTCAACATGTTTGAAGAACTTGTTGGCCAGAATTTTCATAATCCGTTTAACTACAAATTTTCGAAGTTCTAATTCTATTGGCTGTTCCGGATCCTGGTGCGCCCAGTTGATGCGTGTGCCCAGAATAATTTCAATGCTGTCGTGTTGAAGCAGCAGTTTAACTACTTTTTCCGGCGGACTGTCCTGCAACCGTGTATCACTGTTGTAATTATCGAGAATTTCCTCTACTTTCCCAAGGGTCAGAATTCCTTCGGTAACCATTTCAAATCCTTCCATTTTTGCTGAGGGTGGCAAAGTATTGCGGGTTTTGGGAGCATGTTCAATCTCAACATTCATATTCAGTTCGCGGGCAATTATTTCGGCAGTGGTTCCTCCGCATATTATTTTTTTTCCGTTGAAACTTTTAATTCGATCGGCAAAATCGTAATCCTTTATTTTATAGAATGGCGGACCTGTAATTAGCATGAATTTCCGTGGTTCCCTGAAATAAATTACGCCGCTCGTGGTATCGTCTTTCATTTCAAAGTTGTCGTTCATGGCTGCCTGGTTAATGATTTTCCTGGACAGTTTTGCGGCCGAAATGGTTGGCATGCGCTCCACCTGGCTCAGGGCAAAACTGTTAACATTATCAATTCCCCAGCCCATGGGATAGCGGTTGTTGCCCCCCAGCCCCGATTGCACAACGCCATCGGTAAGGAATACCAGCCGGTCTTCTTTGCGCGCAACAAATTCGCGGCAACGCAATAGTTTCCCCACATTTTCATGGCCTCTTACCTCCAGTTCGTATTCTTTGGGTTGAAATGGTTTCCCGTTGCGTATGATAAGCACAGGCGGATTGTCATAGTTGATTATCCGCACCTTCCCGTCGGCTTCCAGTTCAATAATTGTAAAAGTGGCATAACTTTCTTTGCCGTCGCTGCTTTTGGGCAGAGCCTCCATAATTATCCGCGATGAAATTTCGGGCTTGGTGTGAAACCGTGCATATTTCAGTGCCATTGTAGCTGTGAGCTGGGCCAGTACGCTGGCTTTTATGCCGTGGCCGATCCCGTCGCTTAAAACCAGAATAGTACGACCTTCTTCCCTGAAAATGTCAGATAAGAAAACATCACCACAGGCAATTTCATTCCTGGGGCGTTTTTGCTGCACATCAATTTCAACGTGATAGTCTTGATTATTGGTCGTCACCATATCTGTAAGATTGAATTATTGAATTGAGTAGTTCTTCAGTTTCTGCTGCATTTTCGCCCAGCAGGTGGGCGATTTTTTGTACCGTTTCAATATTTTGTTCCTTAATGCGCTGTGCCCGGTTAATAATTTCGTCGCGAACAAGCAAGGGGGCCGACATGTCGCGGATAACGGCACCTACAACCTTTTGTTTGTAAAGTGTTACTACCGAAACATGAAGCAGTTTGTCGCTGTATTTAATGTCGCGGTCAAGCATTTCTTCGCCCGATTTTAGTATCCCCGATAACATTTTGAAAATGACTTCGGGAACCAATCCTTTCACATCAGCGCCTTTCAGCCCGGGAATGGTTTCGTACAACTCCAGGATATCTTCTCCCATTAAACGGGCAAAACTTTCGTTGGAGTCGATAACTTTATTATCCTGATCCATCATAATGATGCCCAGGTTTATTTTGTGCATCATGTGCGACGAAACTTCCATCGACTCTCTTGCTTTCTCCAGGCGTTTCTCGGTTTTTTTGAGTTGGGTGATGTCATTTATCGAGCCTACAATTCCAACAATTTTGTTGTCATTGTCGCGGATAACGGCTTTGTTTATGACCACATCCAAACGGGAACCGTCTTTTTGTTTTACCCGGGTTTCGTAGCCCTGCACGTCCGGGTTCGCAATCAGCTGCTGGTCCCGGTGATGAAAAATATCAGCCATCTCTTTGGTGTACACATCATAAACCGACTGACCAATAATTTGTGCTTTAGGCATTCCAAGAAATTCCTCGTGGGCTTTGTTGCACATCTGGAAAACCCCTTCTAAATCGCGGTAGAAAATGGGCACCGGCAATGCATCAATTATTTTTTGATAAAATTTTGGATCTTCAATATTGCCCGGCAAAAAAGATTGTTTGTCGTAAATCATTATTTCATTTTTAGTAAGAACAAAATTCAGCTGGAAAATTAGTCATTTAAAAGCTTATTTCGAATCATTTTAAATCTATTTAATAACATGAATTTATGAGTTTTAGCAGTAAAATCGTGATTTGTACTATTATCTTTGTTTTTGTCTTGAATGAAATTTCAAAAGAGGAAATTAATAGTACAATATTGTGAAAATCAACGAAATAATTGAGAAGATAAATGCCAGGGCAGCAACCAGCCTTCCAGATGAAGACTTCGAACTGGAAAAAGCTTTCAGCTCCGATTTGATGAGCGATGTGCTAACACTCGAAGAGGAAAATATACTGTTGATAACAGGCCTGGCCAACGTGCAGCTAATCCGTACTGCCGAAATGGCCGATATTGATGTGGTTGTGCTCGCCCGGGGAAAAAAGGCATCGCCCGAAATGGTTGAACTGGCCAGCGAAAACGGATTGGTGATACTGGAAACTCCGTTTTCAATTTACAGAACCAGCGGAATACTTTATTCGAATGGCCTAAAACCGGTTTATTAATGGCAATTGAGTTGAATTTTACAATTGAGGGGGGCGATTTTTCCAATGCCGGGAAAGCATCGAGTAAAATAAAAAAGGTGTTAAAACAATTGAATATTGAGGCCAAAATCATAAAAAAAATTGTAGTGGCAGTTTACGAGGCCGAAGTAAACGTGGCTGCACACGCCTATAGTGGAAATGTAAAAGCCCTGGTAGGTGAAAATGATGTGGTGGTGATGGTATCCGATTCCGGCCCGGGCATCGAAAATGTCGAATTGGCTATGAAAGAGGGATATTCAACTGCATCGAAAGAAGTAAGGGAAATGGGTTTTGGCGCAGGAATGGGGCTTGCCAACATTAAAAGAAATACTGACGAGCTTAAAATTGAAACCACAGTGGGCGAGGGGACAACCGTGACGTTTAGATGTTTTTACTGATGAACAACAACAAAAAATATCATGCACTTAAAGTGGATACGCAAAAATGTTTTGGGTGCACGCATTGCATGAAAATCTGCCCCACTGAAGCCATCCGTATTGTTAATGGCGTTGCTGTTATCGATAATCAGCGGTGTGTGGATTGCGGAAACTGCCTGCGTGCCTGCCCGGCTGACGCTTTTTATGTTGAGCAGGATGATCTCAGTAAAATTAACAACTACAAACACCGGGTGGTACTTTTCCCTTCGGTCTTTATTGGCCAGTTTTCTGAAATTTATTCTGAAGGCCAGATTTATGAAGCATTGCTTGAATTGGGATTTACACACATATTTGAAGTGGAACAACCTGCCGGCTGGCTAATGGAATCCATAAAAGACTTCAGCGGTGAAAATATACACCGCCCGTTAATCTCTTCGTTTTGCCCGGCAATAGTTCGGCTTATCCAGTGCAAGTATCCGTCGCTTACAGCGCATATTGTGAGAAGAAAAGCTCCTCACGATCTGGCCGCTCATTTTGCTATTGAACAGCTCAAAAAGGAGGGGGCAAAAGAGGATGAAATCGGTATTTTTTACGTGTCGCCCTGTTCTGCAAAGATGGCTGCAGTAAACCAGCCCGTGGCCGAAAAAGAGTCGATTGTAACCGGGGTAATCAACATGAAAGATTTGTATAACCGGATTATGAAACTGATTCCAACAAAAGAAAAGATGGACACTTCCGGATTTCGCCGGCACCTGAGCCGCGAAGGAATTTTATGGAGCCTTCCGCGTGGCGAATCGGCGTGGTACAGGAAAAAGTCAATGGCAATCGACGGCATTCATAATGTGGTTAAATTTTTAGAAAGGCTGGAAAACGACGAAGTGCCCGAAATAGATTTCCTGGAGCTGAAGTCGTGCAGCGAGGGGTGTGCGGGAGGTATTTTGCTTACCGGAAACCGCTTTCTTACGGTTGAACGCCTGCAAAAAAGAGCTGCCCGATATCCAAAAGCTGCACAGGTTGAGGTTGAAAATGCCGCGAAGGAACTGGTGAAAAAGAAACTTGTTGCCGATGAAATTAAACCCGAACATGTTTTTGTGCTCGACCAAAATCGCTCCAAAGCTATTGAAAAGCTTCAGAAAATTAACGACATTTTATGTCAGTTGCCGGGGCTGGACTGTGGTGGTTGCGGAGCGCCAAACTGCCATGCCCTTGCTGAAGATATGGTGAAAGGAAAGGCCAAAATGACCGATTGCGTTTTCTTGCAAAATAAATACTTACAGGAACAAAAAGTAAAGCCTGAAAAAGCGTATAAAAACCTCGAAAAAATTTGGGGAAAACAACGCTTTGAGGCCGATTGCAACAAAAAAGGAGGTAGAAATGAAGGTTTCTGATTTGGTTAAAAAGTATGGCTTGAAAGTTTTTTCGGGCAAAGAAGGCCTGGGAAAAACGATTGAAGGCGGCTATGTGTCCGATTTGCTGAGCGACGTAATGGGCAATGCCGCCGAAAATGAAGTTTGGATTACGTTGCAAACGCACCAAAATGTTATGGCCATTGCGTCGTTGAAAGATTTGGCTGCCGTTATTCTGGTGAAAGGCCTGGAGCCTGATGAAGATACGCTTGAGCACAGCAGGGAAGAAGAAATTCCGCTGCTGGGAACTGCAATGGGAACTTTTGAAATGGCCGGAAAACTCTATGCTGATTTGAACCTGAAAAAAAATCAGCGAATGGGGTGATGTTATACTTTCTCACTTTTTCTGCTTATAGCTAAAAATCTGTAATAATGAAACGAGCATGTAAATTATTTACACCCAAGAGGATGATTAGAATTTATGCGAGTTACATACTATACCGCTAAAAACAAACAATTTTAATAGTATGAAAAAATTCAGGGCCGATTTACATATCCACTCGTTGTTGTCGCCCTGTGCCGATTTGGAAATGACCCCGCTAAATATTG
>Ga0102926_1001730_pt1 | contig 12769 bp, 9 predicted proteins | sample SalPonR1_A_D2_MG_FD_78173 | JGI IMG/M metagenome (GOLD analysis project Ga0102926, IMG submission 78173) | Salt pond soil microbial communities from South San Francisco under conditions of wetland restoration - Salt Pond MetaG R1_A_D2_MG | ecosystem: Environmental > Aquatic > Marine > Intertidal...
TTCCCGTTGCATCGGCCCCGACCCGGTGGCGTCTTTCATCCATATAAAAAGTCTAGAGCGAGTCTTTGAAAAACCGCCAATTCAAACATTTCATTAAACTATTCGAATTTTGCATAGTTTGGGTTAGGCTATCCTGAATTCCCTTGGATCAGGGGGCAGAATTGGACCTCAACTGGCTACGCGATTTTGAATGTCTGGCCCGCACGCGGAATTTCACCCGCGCGGCGGATGAACGCAACATCACCCAATCCGCCTTTTCCCGCCGGATCAAGGCGCTTGAAAGCTGGGTGGGCCTTCCCCTCATCAACCGCGCCACCTATCCAGTGCAACTCACAGAGGTCGGGGAAAACTTCCTGCCCATCGCCACGGCGTCGATTTCGGGGCTTACCGAAGCCCGGCAGGCCATGCGCGATGCCGATAGGGGCGACAGCCGCTTTATCCGCTTTTCGGTGCTGCACACGATTTCGGTGCATTTCCTCGCCTCGCGGATCGAGGCGTTACAATCGGATTTGCCCGATTTGCGGACGCGGGTCATCTCGGACTCGCTCAGCACCTGTTGTGATCTTCTGGTGGAAGGGGCGGTTGATATCCTGCTGTGCTATGCGCATCGCAGCGTCGCCCCGATGATCGACGAAACCGCATTTGCGCGCAAAGACCTGACGGTGGATCGGCTTTTGCCGGTCGCCGCCGCAGGCCCCGCGCGGGAAAAGGGCTGGTCGCTGGATGACCCCAAGGGCGCGCCCATTCCCTACCTTGCTTATGAAAGGTCGACGTTTCTGGGCATGGTCGTCGACGATACGGTAGACGGTCAGACGCTTTCGGTGGAAACGATCTATGTCGATGCCTTGGTCGAGGCGATCAAGCGTCGCCTATTGGCTGGGGCGGGATTTGCATGGATGCCGGAAACCGCCATTGCGGCGGAACTGGCCGCCGGGGAGGTGGTACAGATCGGCGGTGAGGGCTGGATCGCGCCGATGACGATCTCGGCCTTTTCCAACCCGGCGAATTTCGATCAAACGGCGCGTGATTTTTGGACGCTTTTGTAGGGTTGGCCGTAGACCTTGGTGGCGCTCATTCGGCTGGTGCCCAGGGTCTCATGCGGATGTCACTGGCCTTCACGAAGGATGTTCGATCAAAAATGGCGATACGACTTGGATCGTTTCCCGCGCTGAAGGGTCCGACATGGGCTCTCAACCACCGTCCCCCGAAAATGGGACGAAAGCCCGCTGTTGTGAATCGGCCAAGGTAGCGTTGGACGCGATGCGCGGTGACAAGACGATCCAAGAGATTGCAGCAAACCATCAGTTGCACCCGACCCAAGTCAACACATGTAAACGGCAGGCCATCGAGGGCACGGCGGTCGCGCAGTGTTACGCGGCCTCAGCCATAGTCGGGCTGAACCGCCGCGCCCGATTTCGCCGATTGCGCACAGGCAAGCGCGATGGCAAGCGCCGCGCGCCCGTCCTCGGCCGTGGCCGATGGAGTGCGGTTTCCGGTGACCGCCGCGTGGAATTCATCCAGCGCGTTGTAGAAGGACTGGTCATAGCGTTCGAGAAAGAAATGCTTGAGCGGCTTGCGCGCCACGCTGCGGGTCTTGTCCCAGCGCACCAGATTGTCGTCGCGGTGATTCAGCGTCTGCACCATGCCGTCATCGCCGAAGGCTTCCAGCCGCTGGTCGAATCCGTAAGCGCAGGCGCGGGAATTGTTGATATGGACCAGCGCGCCCGAGGGCATTTTCAGCGTGGTCATGGTCATGTCGAAATCGCCCTCGGCGCCGATCCGGTCGTCGAACATGCAGGTTCCGGCGGCCATGACCTCGGCCGGGCGTTCGCCCGCGATCCAGCAGAGCAGGTCGATATCGTGGATCGTGGCATCGACGAAATAGCCCCCCGAGACGCGCACATACTCGATCGGCGGCGGGCTGGGCTCGCGCGACCAGCTCATCAGCATATTGAGCCGCCCGATCTCGCCGTTTTTTACCGCCTCGCGCAGCATGGCATTGTCCGGGTCAAAGCGCCGGTTGAAGCCCAGCATGAAGGGCACGGGATGGTCGTGCAATGCGCTCATGGCGTGGTCCACCCGCTCCAGAGACTGATCCAGAGGCTTCTCGCAATAGATCGGCTTGCCTGCGCGGGCGGCGGCCTCAATATAGTCCACATGCGTGTCGGTGGGCGTGGCGATCACCACCGCATCAACAGCTGCGTCGGCCAGCACCGCGTCCAGATCATCCATCGCGCGCCCGCCATACTGCTCGGCGGCCTTGGTGGCCGAACTCATGCGCGGGTTATAGATCACCTCCAGCCGCAGACCGGGATGGGCGCCTATCTTGGGGCCATAGACATGGGCCATGCGGCCGGTGCCCATCAGGGCAAGTCCAAGCGTTTGCATTACGCGTACTCCTTGGCGTCTTCGAGGATCAGGGCCGCGGCCTTTTCGCCGATCATGATCGAGGCCGCGTTGGTGTTGCCGGTGACGATGCGCGGCATGATCGAGGCATCGGCCACGCGCAGCCCGTCGATGCCGTGCACTTTCAGGCGCGGATCGACAACAGCATCCTCGCCGATGCCCATCTTGCAGGTTCCAACCGGGTGCAGCAGCGAGAGCCCGTTGGCCCGGCAATAGTCCAGCAGCTCAGCCTCGGATTGCACATCCTTGCCCGGCGAAATCTCGTAATCCACGCAGTCCGACATCGGCGCCGTCGCCGCGATCTTGCGGCCGAATTGCAGACCGGCGATGGCGGCGCGCTGGTCCGCCTCGTCGGCGAAGAAATTGAATTGGATCTCCGGCTGATCCGTGGGAGCCGGGCCGGAGATCCTGACATGCCCTCGGGAGGACGGGCGCATGTGTTCGGCAAGAATGGTGAAGCCCGAGAAGGGATGCGGCTTGAGGTGTTCATCGGTACACCAAGCCATGAAGGTGACCATCATGTCGGGGCGGTCAACTTCCGGGCTGGAACAGATGAAGGTATTGGAATAATTGCCATTATCGGCAAACGGACCGGTGCGGAAGATCAGGTGCCGCAAGAGCTGCAAGCCGCCCTTGATCTTGTTGTTGTAAAGGTCATTCACCGTGGAATGCACGGTCGAGCGATACTCTGCCCCGATGCCGAAATGGTCTTGCAGGTTCTCGCCCACGCCTTGCAGGTCGTGTTGAACCTCGATCCCGTGCTCTTGCAGAAGCGCCCCGGGGCCGATGCCGGAGAGTTGCAGGAGTTGCGGTGAATTGAACGTGCCGCCGCTCAGTATGATCTCGCGCCGCGCTCGGGCCTCATGCGTGCCGCGCCGGTCGGACCAGCGCACGCCGGTGGCGCGCTTTCCCTCCAGCGTGATGCGCTCCACCATGGCATTCAGTGTCAGGTCGATGTTCTTTTTCGCAGGCCCGCGCAGGTAGCCCGCCGCCGTGCTCCAGCGCATGCCCTTCTTCGTCGTGGTCTGGACGTAGCCCGTACCTTCCTGCTGAGCACCGTTGAAGTCGTCGTTGCGCGGCACGCCGAGCGCCTCGGAGGCGGCGTGAAACGCCTCGCCGAGTGCGTGCTCGGTGCGGATATCCGACACGGCCACCGGACCGCCCGCGCCATGATAATCATTGGCGCCGCGTTCCTGATCCTCGCAGGATTTGAAATAGGGCAGCACCCCGTCCCAGCCCCAGCCGGTGCATCCTGCCTCTTCCCAGCCGTCGAAATCCTGCGGCTGGCCGCGCATGTAGATCATGCCGTTGATTGCGCCGGTCCCGCCCAGCACCTTACCACGCGGCTGGAACAGGCGGCGATTGTTCAGATGCGGCTCGGACGCGCTTTCATAGCACCAGTTCACCGACGGGTTGGCATAGAGCATTGAATAGCCCAACGGGATGTGGATGAACGGGTTGCGGTCCTTTCCGCCCGCCTCCAGAAGCAGCACCGAATGGCCCGCCTCACCCAGACGACCAGCCACGGCACAGCCGGCCGATCCTGCGCCGATCACGATGTAATCGTACTCCGATTGCGCCATGCTATCCTCCACCGGAATCTCTTGTTGCTGAAGCGTCGCATGGCGCGGTCTTGTTGCTGAACCAGTGAAATGTCAGATTTGGACATACCGCTTCTGGATTGCCCAGGCGGTTCTGAAATCATGCGGTCACCACCCCGCCGGACGACAGGAGATGTCCAAAATGACGCGCGAGGAGTTGCTGCGGATCCTGACCTTTGTGGAATCGAACCGCGAAATATCCGAAAAGCGGACAAGACTCGCTACGGTTGACCCGCGCTGGAACATCGTGGCCTTTGCCATGCGCAGGCATCTCGAAGGCAAGCTGCTCACCGTGACCTCCGCGGCATCGGCGGCGGATGTACCCTATGGTACCGCCATGCGACGGATCAGTGAGTTGATTGACGAGGGGCTGCTGCTCAAACGGCCCAAATCGCGCTCGGGAAAGTCCTTTTCGCTGCACCCGACCCGCGAGCTGATCGCGGAGTTCGAAAGCTTTGCCATGCAGCTCAAGGCAATGGTGGGCAACACCTTTGGCTTCACGACAGGCGATGGCGAAATGGGCGATTTCTATTTCGGGGGGTATTACATGGCCTCGCGTACCCTGCCCTATCCCAACGCCATGCGACAGGGGGTTGGGGTGGACCGGACGTTTCGGATTCTCAGCCCTGTAGACCCGACATTCAAGACGCTGAGCGAGTTTTCGTCCAATCTGGACGAGCTCTGCGGCACCAAAATCGAAATCGTCAACCTGCCGCTCGATGAACTGCATGGCGAGATCATGAGCAATGCCGGGCGGCAAATGTCGAAATATGACCTGATGGCCGTCGATCTGCCCTGGATCGGACAATTGGCGACCGAAGGGGTGATCGACCCGCTGGACGAAATCATGTGGGAAGAGCGCTACAATCCATCGGATTTCCACAACGCGGCCTACAAAGGATCGTCCTGGAACAACAGCCAGTACGGATTACCGATACAGCCGACCGCTGAATTGCTGTTCTGCCGCTCGGACCTGTTCGCCGAAGCCGGCTTGTCCTGCCCCAAGACGACCGATGAGCTTCTGCTGGCGGCCCGGGTGATGCACCGGTCCAGTTTCAATCTGTCGGGGATCGTGATGAATTTCGGGCGTGGCACGCCGGTGGCGCATACTTTCATGCAAACGCTGGCAGATTTCGGCCAGCCGATCATCAATCTCGATCCGCTGGCTGGCGAGTTCAACGTTTCCGAGATCGACAAGGAAAACTATCGCCCGCAACTGGATACGGAAGCGGCGCGGGACGCGGCGGAGTTCCTGCTGGAATTGGCGGAGTTTTCCCACAAGGACAGCCTGAGCTGCAACTGGGACCGGCGGATCGGGATCTTTTCGCGCGGCGAGGCGGCAATGACCTATGGCTGGAGTATCCGTGCCGCTGCCTTCGAACTGAACGAGAATTCCCCGGCCCATGGCAATGTCAAATTCGTGCCGCATCCACACGGGCCGGGCGCGCGCACTGTCTCGCCCATCGGGGGGTTTTCGCTGGCTGTGCCGGCTGGACTCAGCTCTGAACGGAAAAAGGCGTCCTGGAAGGTGATGGAGTATCTGACACGGCCGGAAATGCTCAAGTGGTACGTGCTGAACGGCAACCTCACCAGCCCGCGCTTCTCCACCAGCGCCGATCCGGAGGTGCAGGCCAGTTCCTCCCTCATCAGCGAGGTGGACGCCATGGAGCGGCGCGGCGAATTGCAAACCTGGCCACGCCCGCCGATCCCGGAATTCAATGAGTTGCTGAGCATCCTGGGCGACGAGATCCACATGATGTTGCAGGGCGTGATTTCCGTTGAGGACGCGCTTGGCAAATCGCAAAACCGGATCGACGCGATGATGCGCGAGCAAGGGCATTACTGAGAGCTGTCGACAGAGGCCGACTGGTCAGTGCATGCCAGCGGCACGTGGCCATTTGTCAGCTTCTAGCCCCTTTGGGACATTGGCCTTGAATGCTGAGCCGCGCCGGCGCTTCGCGCGCCGATCTTCGCACCTTTCAAAATCCTGCCCAATCAAAAACGCCCCCGCAGTGTCCTGCGAGGGCGAAGGTTTTACCGACTAAGAAGCTGAGTTTACCAGGTGGGGCGCTCAAACTCGTCCACGTTCCCGGGCAGAACCTTCGGTGTCTCGATGCCCTGCTGGTCAGGCACGTCGATACCGTTGGCCACCTTGATCGCCGTCTGGATCGCGAGGATCGCGTCATCGACCGGGGATTGCTTGTTCGATCCCGAATGCCAACCGGCTTTCATCGCGTCCCAGCCTTCGCCGAACTGGTTACAGGTCACGACCTTGACCTCACCTGGCTCCTTGCCGGCACCTTGAAGCGCGCTGATCACGCCCAGCCCCATGCCGTCGTCAAAGGCATAGACGCCGTCGATCTGGTCGCCGAATTGAGTCAGGAAAGTTTCCATCACGGTCTGCGCTTTCTCGCGGTTCCATTCCGCGGTTTGGCTGGCCAGAATGGTGATGCCGGGGTAGTCATCCGCCATCTTGTCAAGGAAGCAGTTCTTGCGCAGGATCGACACCGAATAGCCCGGTGTGCCCTCGACCACCACGATATTGCCTTCACCGTTCAACGAATCTCCCAGCATTTCCGCGGATTGTTCCGCCTGCGCACAGTCATCGGGGCCGGTATGGCCAACGATATAGCGGCGGCCCGCCTCACCAATGGGGGAATTCGAGGTGATGACCGGGATGCCCGAGCGCGAGGCGTTGCGGATCGCCGGGATCAGCGCGTTCTGCGATGTCGGCCAGACCACCAGCGCGTCGGGGTTCTGCGATGCCATGTCCTGAATCTGGTCGAACTGCACGGCGGGGTCGCCCTGCGGGTCCATCACGGTCGCCTGAACACCCAGTTCCTTGGTATAGGCTTCGGCGGTTTCGGCATATTTCGCCTGATAGGCGTTGGAGCCGGGGTAAAGCACGGTAATGCCGATGCGGGTCTCGGACAGCGGCTTCTTCAGCTCACCGCCCAGCCAGTCGGGTGCATCCTCGGCGCTTGCAACGCCTGCGGCGCAGGCAACAGCGGTCGCAAGGGCCAGTGCTGTTGTAAATTTCGTCATGTGTTCCTCCTCTGGACGCTGCCATTCCTCCTCAACGCACGCCCCGTTGGCAGCGTTGCGGGGTGCTTGCACTGACTTTTCGGCAGAAGACGAGCGCGCTCAATCGCTTAAATGTCCAAATCTGATTTTCGGGCATTTGCGCGCCGCTCCATTGTAAAAGAAGTGTACGCGGCAACCGAACGGTAAAGATTCATTTTGGACATAACGGCAGTTTTTCGCCCCCGGGGCGCTGCCTATCGTCGATGCAGGGAGGAAATTCTCACATGGGACAGACGATTAACGGCCTATTGCGCCGTCACGGCCTGATACTGGCCTTTCTGGTGTTCCTGGGGGGCGTGGCGCTCAACGCCGAGGCCTTTCTGACACCGGGCAATATCCTCGACGTGCTGCGACAGGTGTCGATCACGGGCATGATGGCACTGGGCGTTACCTTCGTGGTGCTGACCGGGCGGCTTGATCTTTCTGTTGGCTCGATGCTGACATTGCTGACCGTCATCGTGGTTGATCAACACAATATCGTCGGACCATTCCCGGCGATTGTCATGACGCTGCTCGCGGGGCTTGCCGTGGGGGCCATTAACGGGCTGCTCGTCGGCTTTGTCAAGCTCAACGCGCTGATCGTGACACTGGCAATGTTGTCTTTTTTACAAGGGCTTGTGCTGTTTTATTCCGGCGGGTCAAACGTCAATGTGTCCAATGCACAGGACACTTGGTTCGGGGTGTTCGGGCGCGGTGATTTCCTTGGTCTGCCGGTGCCTGTGGTCCTGTTTTTCGTGTCGGCGGTCATCGCCGGGCTGGTGCTTCAATTCACCACCTTCGGGCGGCGCGTCTACGGCGTGGGCGGCAATGAAACCGCCAGCATCTTTTCCGGGATCGACGCGCGTTGGACAGTCTTCTGGGCCTACGTGGTGTCCGGCCTTACCACGGGTGTCGCGGCGGTCATCATGGGCAGCCGGGTTATGGGCGCGCAGAATACCATCGGGCAGGGTTATGAGCTTACCGTTCTGGCCGGTGTGATCTTGGGCGGCACCTCGCTTCTGGGGGGCTCCGGCAGCATCTGGCGGACGGTGATCGGCATCTCGATGCTGGGTTTCATCCAAAACGGACTGCTGCTGCTCGGATTCCCCTATTACGTGCAATGGCTCGTCACATGGGCTGTCATCATCATCGCCGTCTGGATTGATCTGGGCGCCAAGCGCGGGAGGATCTTCGCATGAGCCTTGCCACCAACAATCAGGCCGCAACGCCGCTGCAAAGCGTGCTGGGCTGGCTTCTGAGAAACCATATTTGGGTGTTCCTTGCGCTCACGGTCATCGTGTTTTCGGTCTCAAGCCCCTATTTCCTGACCGTCAACAACATCGGCAATATCCTGACCCAGGGCGCGTTCATCGGCATTCTTGCCATTGGGATGACCCTGGTGATGATCGACGGCGAGATTGACCTTTCGGTCGGTGCCGTCCTGGCGCTGGCCTCGGCGCTGGCGATAGGGTTGCAGGATCACATGGGGGTCTGGCCCGCCGTGTTCCTTGGCCTGATGTCGGGTGCCGCGCTGGGCTTTGTCAACGGCACGCTTGTGGCGCTGTCGGGGATGCATTCCTTCATCGTCACGCTTGGCGGGCTGATCGGCATTCGCGGGCTGGTCTTCGTCTATAGCGGTGAAAACGCTCTGATGGTGCCGGATTTCAGCTACACCGAGATTCCCGAAATCTATTTTGGCCCGATCTCGCTGACGGCGATCCTCTTCTTCGCGCTGGCGCTGTTCTTTCAATGGGTGCTGTCGAGCACCCGACACGGGCGCGAAACCTATGCCGTGGGCGACAATATCGAAGCCGCGCATGATGCGGGGATCAATGTCAAACGCCACAAGATCATCAATTTCACCATCTGCGGTACGCTCGCGGCGGTCTGCGGCATCCTGTTGTCGATGCGGCTTGGCACGGCCGAGCCGAACGCCGGCAAGATCTGGGAACTTTGGACCATCATCGCCGTGGTGCTGGGCGGGACGCGCCTTCAGGGCGGGTTCGGCAGCATGTGGATGACCATTGGCGGCGTGCTCACGCTGGCGGTGCTGCGCAACGGTCTGCGGCTGCTCAATACACCCAACTATGTCGAACTGATGGTGATGGGCGGTGTGCTGATTATGGCGCTGGTGCTGGACAAACTGTTGAATCACAAGGGGGACACGTGATGGATGACGTCATTCTCAGGGTTGAAGGCATCACCAAGACATTCCCGGGCGTCAAGGCGCTGGACAATGTCAGCTTTGACATCCGCCCCGGTGAGGTCCACGCGCTGGTCGGTGAAAGCGGGGCCGGGAAATCCACCCTGATGAAAGCGCTTGCCGGGCTGCACAAACCCGACAGCGGCCAGATCATCTATCAGGGCGCGCCGACCGAAGTCGCCGGCCCGCTGGATGCGCGGCAAAAGGGGATCTTGCTGATCCATCAGGAATTGTCGCTCTCGCCGGAACTGTCAGTGGCCGAGAATATCTATCTGGGCGCATGGCCGACGAATCGCTTCGGCGTCCTCAAGAAACGAGAATTGCGCCGCAATGCCTCCGCCGCTCTGGAGGCGCTGGGATGCGGCTTTGACCCGGATGTGCGGGTGGGCACCCTGTCGGTGGCCATGCAGCAGATGGTCGAGATCGCCCGTGCCGAGGCGTTCAACGCCAATGTGGTCATCTTTGACGAACCCACCGCATCGCTCACCGATACGGAAAAGGACCAACTCTTTCACACCATTCGCGGGCTCAAGGCGCGCGGCGTGGGGATCGTCTATATCAGCCACAAGATGGACGAGATCTTTGACATCACCGACCGCATCACAGTGCTGCGCGACGGGCAGGTGCAGGGCACGGTGGACACCGCCGAAACCGATTTGAACCAAGTCACGCGGATGATGATCGGGCGCACGCTGGATTCCTATTTCGTCAAGGCCAAGCCGGAGTTCGGGGAAGAGGTGTTGCGCGTCGAGGGGCTGAGCAATCAGGGCCTCTTCAGTGATGTCAGCTTCTCGATCCGCGAAGGCGAGGTTCTGGGCCTCTATGGTCTGGTCGGGGCTGGGCGCTCAGAAGTCGTTGAAACCGTCTTTGGCGTGCGCAAAGCCGATGGTGGCAAGATCTTCTGGAAATCCGGCGAGATTGACCTGCCCACACCGCGCCAGTCCATCGACATGGGCATGGCGCTGGTGCCGGAATCGCGCAAGGAACAGGGGCTGGTACTGATGATGGGTGGGCGTGAGAATACCTCGCTGCCGCATCTCGACCTGTTCTCGGACCGCTCGGTAATGAACCGATCCAAGGAACTGACCACGTTCGATAAATACCGCTCGGCGCTTTCGATCAAGACCACCGGCCCGGATCAGGCAGTGTCGCAGCTCTCGGGCGGCAATCAACAGAAATTTGTTCTGGCCAAATGGCTCTGCGCTGATCCCAAACTGATTATCCTTGATGAGCCGACGCGCGGCATCGACGTGGGGTCGAAATCGGCCATTCACGAATTGATCGCCGATCTGGCCGAACAGGGCCTTGCCGTCATCGTGATCTCGTCGGAAATGCCCGAGGTTCTAGGCGTCAGTCACCGGGTTCTGGCCATGTCCGAAGGGGCCGTGGTGGCCGAATTCGAAGGCGATGACATGACCGAGGAAAACCTGATCGACGCGGTGTCCCATCACCGGGGCGAGGCAGCGGCGTAGCCGGGCGGAGGGCACACAGATGAACAAACCGGAAATCGGCATCGGACTTGTGGGATCGGGGTTCATGGGGCGTTGTCACGCCAATGCGTTCCGCTCGGTTTCGGGGCTGTTCGACGTGACGGGCGCGCCACGGCTGGAGATGCTTGCGGATGCCGATGACGATTTGGCGGTCCGCGCGGCGCAGGCGCTTGGCTTTGCGCGCGGCACCGGGGACTGGCAGGCACTGGTGGCGGATGACGCCGTTGATATCGTTGCCATCACCGCGCCCAATGTGCTGCACGCGCCAATCGCCCATGCGGCGATTGGGGCGGGCAAGACGGTCTATTGCGAAAAACCGCTTTCGACCACGGCGGCGCTGGCGCTTGAGATGACCGAGGCCGCCGAGGCCGCGGGCGTGGTCACGCTTGTCGGGTTCAATTTCCTGCGCAACCCCATGATCAAGCTGGCACGCGATATCATCGAAAGCGGCGAGATCGGCGATATCACCGGCTTTCGCGGCCGCCATGCGGAGAACTACATGGCCGATCCCGATGTACCGCATTCCTTCCGGACCGACCCGCAGGGCGGCGGCGCGGTGGCCGATATCGGCAGCCACATCATTTCCATGGCGCGCTATCTGATTGGCCCGATGGCCGAGGTGCAGGCTGAGTGCCGGACGATCCACTCCACCCGGCCCACCGCCCCCGGCGCCTCCGAGCGCGCCCCGGTCGAGGTGGATGACATGACCCACGCGCTGGTGCGCTTTGAAAACGGCGTGAGCGGCAGCCTTGAGGCCAACTGGGCCGCGACCGCGCGCACCATGGACCTGTCATGGGAGATCACCGGAACCAAGGGCGCGCTGGCCTTCACGCAAGAGCGGATGAACGAATTGCAGCTATGGTCCGGCGCAGCGGGGCGCAGCGGGTACACGCGGATCGAATCCGGCCCGGCCCATCCGCCGTATGGCCAGTTCTGCCCGGCACCGGGGCATCATCTGGGGTTCAACGACCTCAAGGTGATCGAAGTGGCCGAATTGCTGGCCGCGCATGGGGGCGGCACGGCCTGCGGCCCGGACTTCCGCGAAGCCTATGAAGTGCAACGCACCGTCGAGGCGATGCAGGCTTCGCATACCCAGCGGCAATGGGTGGCGCTTTGAGCCTATAGGCCGATTGCCCGCTCGCAGCGCGCCTGAGCGTCGCGCAGGGCGGCGGCGGGGTTTTGTCCGGCAACTGCATGGTGTGAATCCGTCTGACAGCACCGCCCCCCGGCCAGCCTCTGGCACGTATGAGCAGGTGCGCGTTTTGAGCGGCCCGAGGGCGTGATGGCGAAGGCGGCAAGACCCCCTGCGCCATCATCACGCCCCTGATCAGCTTGTCAGCGCTGTCAGGTGGTTCTCGTCCAGATCCTGGGCACGTTGTTTCATGCGCGCGGTGGCGGCTTTCACCGCCCGGCGGAAATTCAGCTTGGGCGAGGTCGGCAGGTGCAGGGGGGTACCCACGACAACCTCCAACCCCGGATCATTGCGGAACACATTCGGCGTGCTCATTGGGGAAAGGGTGCGCGCGATCTCGGATTCGACATCATCGGGCATGAAGGAAATCGACGCGTCCAGTGCCACAAGGAAGGTTCCGTTCCCGGCTTGGCTGACGAAAACCTCGTTCGGTCTGAAATGGTGAACGATGGCATGCGCCGCCGATTGCAGGAAAGTGGTGAAATCTGCCGCACTCGTCTGCCGGAAAATCCGATCAATCCGCCGAATCTGCACGGCCACCAGATTGAGGTTGCAAGAACTCGCTTTCGACATCTGTTCCAAGTAGTTCTGGAACACGGCCGGCGACAGAACCGAGTCATCCGCGGATTGGATTTCGTTGAGATCGAACAAGGGTTTGCTGCGCTCGGGACGGCGCGCTTCGAGGATGGGCGCCGTCTTTTGCCGCCCCTCTTCGATATTGTGGACCGCCATGTAGCTATCGAGCGCGGCCTTGCGTTCCTGCACAAGGCGTTCGGCCACCTTGATGCGGGTCAAGACCTCAAGGAACTCGAAA
>Ga0102926_1001731_pt1 | contig 12767 bp, 10 predicted proteins | sample SalPonR1_A_D2_MG_FD_78173 | JGI IMG/M metagenome (GOLD analysis project Ga0102926, IMG submission 78173) | Salt pond soil microbial communities from South San Francisco under conditions of wetland restoration - Salt Pond MetaG R1_A_D2_MG | ecosystem: Environmental > Aquatic > Marine > Intertidal...
CGTCCCACCGCCCCAGCGCCTCGAAGATGCCGGTATCGGTGCCGCTGCTCATGTCCGGGTCCATCATGCGGCCGATCGCGGTATCGAGATCGCAATCCTGGTGCCGCGCGAACGAGGGCGCGAGGTCGAACGGGTTGCGCAGCATGTAGATCGCCGCCGCCGTCACCTCGGCGGGGATCACGTCGCGGCCCAGGATGCGGATCGGCTGACAGTGGGTCTTGACGAAATGGTGGTTCGGCTTCGACGCCGCGATCATCCGCAGCGCCGTGGGCCGCACCGCCATCCAGTCCTCGTAGGTCTCGCCGCGATAGGGCCGCCCGGCGGCGCGATCAAAGAAGTCCTGCCGTATGTCGCCGGTGGTGAACTTGGCGAGGCTGTTGATGTCCGGCGCCTGCCCGCGCGGCATGAAGTAATGCGCCAGGAGCGACCGCATCCAGGTGTTGCCGGATTTCGGATAGCTCGCCAGCCAGATGATTCGCCGCAGATCACTCATTCCAGATACCCGAATTTCTTCATCACCTTGCGGTGCCCGTGCTTCATCTTCTTGACCAGCCGCGCGGGCAGGTCGGTTTTCCACTGGTCTTTCTGCCCCTTGGCAAAGAACCGCTCGCTCTCCGCCGATTTCTCGACGAATCCCTGCGTCTTCTCCTGCTCCGACAACTCCTTGAAGCTGGAGAACAGGATCGCCCGGTCCAGCCGCTCGACATCCAGCGGCATCCCCAGATGCTGCACCAGCCGCGCGAAACAGGTGCGCGGATCGGCCAGCATGTCCTCGTAGCGCAGCACCAGCACCGGGTAATCGGACTTGCCCGTCCAGCTGCGCACGTGATCGGACCAGGAGCCCATGAACTGCGTCACCGTCTCCTCGTCAGGCGGGTTGGCATTGTCGGGGTGGCTCACGGCATTGACCGCCTCTTCCGGCGTCATCCCGTAATGCCGCGCATAGGACAGCACCATGTCCAGCGGGTTGCGCAGGATATAGACCGCCGATCGGGTGACGTTGTCGGGAATGAGCGGCACGCCGCGCGCGGCGACGCGGGCATTGTGCGTCTTGACGAGGTTGATGTCGGCATTGTTGGCCACGATTCCGCGCAGCACGCGCGGGCGAAGCTGAACGGTCCGGTCGATATCGGACACGTCGAGCGCGCCACCGGCCACCATGCGATAGGTCTTGGTGATCGAGTCGCCCATCGCCACCATGTGCGCGTTGTTGATCGGCACCGGTTCCCTGGCATTGGCGAGGTAATTGGCGAGGAAAATCCGCGCCCATGTATTGCCCGACTTGGGATAGGACGCCATCCAGACGATGCTTTTCTTCATTGTGCGGACCGTCCGTGTTGCGGGAAGCGAAAATGTCAGCCGCACAAATAAAAGCGGCGGGGGGCAATGTCACCCCCCGCCGCCTTTTTTCAGATGGGCCGGATCAGAAGCTCAGGTTGATCGCGGTCGCCAGCAGGTTGCCGTCGATGCCCGGGTTGCCCACAACCGCACCGTTGTTGGTCTCCTGGTAGACGTAGTACACGTCCCAGCTCACGCCGGTGCCGAGGCTGCGCGACGCGCCGACCTGGTAGGCCTCGTAGTCCGAGCTCGGCAGGCCGCCGCCATTGCTGGTTTCACCCTGGTAGGTGGTCGCACCAACGGTCCAGGGACCTGCGATGTCGTAGGTCGCCCCGAGGCTCCAGCCTTCCTGGTCGCCAGCACCGCCGGCAAAGCCGTTGTCGTTCTCGGCATAGGTCGCACCGATGGAGAAGCCGGCCACGCCGACCGTACCGCCAATGGCCCAGGTGGTCGGGTCCGACCGGCCGACGGTGTTCGTGTTACCCGTGCCCCAGCGGGCCGCGAGACCGAGGTCGACACCGTTGAACGACTGGCTGTAGCCCGCGCCGATGTCGAAGATGTCGTAGACGGCACCGCCGTTGCGGTTCACACCGAAGTTGTTGGTGGCGTTACCGGCGCTGCTCGCCGCGTAGGATGCACCGACGGTCAGGCCGTTGAAGGACGGCGTGAAGTAGGTGATGCGCTGCACGTCGTTGTTGCCCGCAACCTCGGTCAGCGACGACAGGGCCGCCTGGCGGAAGCCGCCCGAACCGGTCACCGGGATGAACGCCGAGGTCGAACGCGAGTTGAGCGGCATCGAGCTCGCGTGCGGGGTGTAGACAGACCCCATCAGCGCGTAGCCGGCCGAGTTCTCGGAGCCGAGAACGACCTTGCCGAGCGTGTCGCTCGAGATGGTGACGTAGGATTCGTCGATGCCGACAGCGCCGCCACCGTTGTTCATGGCTTCCATCTGGACGCTGAAGCCGAAGGTCATGCCGTTGTCGAGCGTGACGGACGGGGAGAAGATGATCTCCGAGTTGGTGTAGACGTCGACACCGTCCCAATCGCCACCGCCACCAATGCTGCCCGCATCAGCGGAAATGTCAGTGATACCCACGTGGGTGTTGGCGAAGCCGCCCCAGTCGAGGTTCCATTCCTGGGCCGACGCGGGTGCAGCCATGGCGACGCCGAGTGCGATCGCGCTGGTGCTCAGAAGATGCTTTTTCAAGGGTGTCCCTCCTCATCAAGCAGGTTTTCATATCCGCCGCACCAGTCATTGACACGGCTTGGTGATGGAATGCGCCAATCCCCCCCCGGGTGTCAACGAAGCCCCCCGGCCCGGCGCGCATCCCGCGGCAATTGTGGCCCAGATACCACACACCTTTCGGACAGGCGGCAGCCACTCGCGGATTACGGGAAAAAACCGGGCGACATCCTTGGTCTTACGCGCGAATCCGCGCATGGGCCGCCATCCACCCGGCGGCTTCCCCGAGTCGCGCATCCTCCACCGTCAGCGCCACCCGCACCCACGAATCGAGCGTCTCGCCAAAGGCCGCGCCGGGCATCACCGCGACGCCCCTCTCGGCCAGCAGGTCGTCGGCCCAGGCCGCCCCGCTCATCCCCGTAGCCGACACGTCGACCATGGCAAACATCCCCGCCTGGGGCCGGTGGACACGCAGCGCGCCATCCGCCTCCAGCACCCGCGCCAGCGCGGCGGCGCGCGCGGCGAACCGCGCCCGCATCCCCGCCGCCACCTCCGATCCGCGCCGGATCGCCGCCTCGGTCGCGTCCGCGATGAACGGCTGGTTGCCGAACAGCATCACCTCCGCCAGCGGCAGCAACGCCTCGATGAACGCCTGCGGCCCCACGCACCAGCCGCTGCGCAGCCCCGGCGCGGCGTGGCTCTTGGAAATCGACGACACCGCGATCACCCGCTCCGCGAGCGCCGGGTCCGCCAGCGGCGAGACGAATTCGACCCCCTCGAACACCAGCTCCTCGTAGACCTCGTCCACCACGATCCACAGATCGTGCGCGGCTGCCACTGCGCCGATGGCCGCGATATCCTCCGCCGTCAGCACCGCGCCGGTGGGGTTGTGCGGGGTGTTGAGCAGGATGGCGCGGCTGCGCGCCGTGATCCGCGCGGCCAGATCGCCCGCATCCATGCGAAAGCCGCGTTCCGGCCGCAGCGGCACCGGCACCATCCCCGCCCCGGTGGCGCGGATCACCCCCTCGTAGGTGGCATACATCGGATCGCCCGCCAGCACCTCGTCGCCCGCCTCGACCAGCGCCGCCATCACGGCATAGAGGGCGGTCTGCGTGCCCGGCAGGCAGATCACCTGTTCGGGGGTGAACGCGCGGCCCCGCCGCGCGGTGTACTGCGTAGCCAGCGCCGCGCGCAGCCCCGCTTCGCCGCGCCCGTTGGAATAGGCCGTGCGCCCCGCCGCCAGCGCCGCGGCGGTATCGGCAATCAGCGCCTCCGGCGCGGCGGTGTCGGGCTCGCCGATGGTCAGCCGGATCACGTCGCGGCCTGCGCGCGCCATTTCGGCGGCGCGCTCGTGCACCTGCCACTTCGCGCCGCCGAGATCCGCCAGCCGCCCCGTCACCGTCGAGAATGTCATCGCCGCCTCCGCCGCTCGTCCCGTTGCGCCCCGATCCATGCCGCGCGGCGGGCGGGGCCGCAAGGCCAAAGCCCTGCCCCACCGTGCGGTGGTCCGACGCGAACCGTGCGGTTCGGTGCCTGAACCGTGCGGTTCGTCGACAGATCGTGAGTGTGACGAAACGCCCGTGCGTGCTATCCTCATGTGGCAGAACGCCGCACCACCGGCGTCGCAAAACACGGGAGGATCCCATGACCAAAACCATCGGAAACCCGCTAAGTTGGTTTGCAGAGGCGACTTTTGGCGCCGGTCGCACCGCCGCCGAGGCCACCGACGCCCTGCGCGGCCACACCGACACCCCGCCCGAGGTGCGCCACCTCACCACCCGGGACCTGCGCACCGCCCTGCGCAGCGGCCTCGACGATTTCGCCGCCCTGCGCAGCGACGTCATTTTCCTCATCCTGATCTACCCGGTCATCGGCATCGCGCTGGCGCTCACCGCGTTCGAGACGGCGCGCCTGCCGATGATTTTCCCTTTGGCAGCAGGGTTTACGCTGCTCGGCCCGGTGGTGGCCACCGGCCTCTACGAGATGAGCCGCCAGCGCGAGGCGACCGGCCACGCGGGCTGGGGCGCGGCGTTTTCTGTGATCCGCGCACCGGTGATCGTGCCGGTGATCGTGCTCGGCGCGGTGCTGATGGCGCTGTTCCTGGCGTGGATGTTCGCTGCCAGCCTGATCTACAACGTCACCCTCGGCCCGCAGCCGCCCGCCTCCATCGGCGGCTTCGTGTCGGACGTGCTGACCACCGGCTCCGGCTGGGTGATGATAATCTTGGGAATGGGCGTCGGCGCGGTGTTCGCCGCGATGGTGCTGGGGCTCAGCCTCACCGCCTTTCCCATGCTGATCGACCGGCGCGCGGGCGTCGTGGTGGCGGTGCTCACCTCGCTCAGGGTGGTGCAGGAAAATCCCCGCATTTCCGCGACTTGGGGACTGATCGTCGCGGTCGCGATGGTGCTGGGCACGCTGCCGCTGTTCCTCGGGCTGATGATCGTGCTGCCGGTTCTGGGTCATGCCACGTGGCATCTCTACCGCGCCGCGGTGCCAGGCGAGGGATGACGCTGCGCCCCTCTCACCCCGCCTCGGCGAGCCGCGCCACGTAGCGCGCCAGCGTGTCGATCTCGAGATTGACGGGGTCCCCCACGGCCACGTCGCCCCATGTCGTCACCTGCTGCGTGTGGGGGATGAAATTGATGCCGAAATCGCGTCCCGCCACCTCGTTGACGGTCAGCGAGGTGCCGTTGAGCGCCACCGACCCCTTGGGCGCGATGAACCGCTCCAGTCCCTCGGGCGCGCGCAGGGTGACGCGGGTACTGCCGCCGTCCTCGGCCACCGCCATCACCTCGGCCAGCCCGTCCACATGTCCCGACACGATGTGCCCGCCAAGCTCGTCGCCCACCTTCAGCGCGCGTTCCAGGTTGACGCGCCGCCCATCTCTCCATCGCGACAGATTGGTGCGCGACAGCGTCTCGGCAGAGATGTCCACGTCGAACCAGTCGGGCCCGAGATCCACAACCGTCAGACACACGCCGTCGCAGGCGATGGAGGCACCCGTCTCGATGCTCGCGGTGTCATAGCCGGTGCCGATCCGCGCGCGCATGTCGCCGCGCTGCTCGACCGCGCGGATATGGCCGATATCGGTGATGATGCCCGTGAACATGCGCGCCGCTCCCTTCGCTCGCCTGCTCCCAAGGGGGTAGCGCCCCCGCCGCCCCGAGACAAGCCGGACCGCGCCACCCGAGGCTTATTTTCGCCAGAATTTTCCGCTAGGAAGGGCATGGACCGAGGGTGAGTGGAGACATGCGACGATGCCGGGGCTGACCGGAGAGGGGCGCTCTTTTCTGTTGCTGCAGGGCCCGCACGGGCCGTTCTTCTACCGGCTGGGGCGGATGTTGCGCCGGTCGGGGGCCGAGGTGCGGCGCGTCGGCTTCAACGCGGGCGACCGCGCCTTCTGGCCCGATGCCGCGCGCTACATCGCCTTTCGCGACGCGCCCGAGCGCTGGCCCGGGGCCTTGCGCGCGCTTATCGGGGCGCATGGCGTCACCGACCTCGTGCTTTACGGCGACACGCGGTCCGTCCACGCCGAGGCGGTGGCCATCGCCCGCGCGGCGGGGATCACGGTGCATGTGTTCGAAGAGGGATACATGCGGCCCTACTGGATCACCTACGAGCGCGACGGCACCAACGGGCATTCGCGGCTGATGGACCTCGGCATCCAGGAGATGCGCGCGGCGCTCGCCGCGTCGGACCTGGACACCGCCCTGCCTCCGGCAAGCTGGGGCGACATGCGCCAGCACATCTTCTACGGCGCGCTCTACCACGGCTGCGTGCTGGCGCTGAACCGGGGCTATCGCCGGTTCCGGCCGCACCGCGCGATCGGGGTTAGGGCCGAATTCGCGCTCTACCTGAGGCGGCTCATGTTCATGCCCGCCCTCGCGCTCGAACGGCGCGTGGCCACGTGGCGCATCCGCACCGGCGGCTTCCCCTATCACGTGGCCCTGCTGCAGCTCGAACACGACTCCTCTTTCCAGGCGCATTCGCCGTTTTCCTCGATGACCGAGTTCCTCGAGGTGCTGATCAGGGGCTTTGCCGAGGGCGCGCCGCCGCATCATCACCTCGTGGTCAAGGCGCACCCGCTCGAGGACGGGCGCGCACCGATCCGCGCCACGCTGCGCCGGCTGGTGGCCGCGCACGGCCTGACGGGCCGGGTGCATTTCCTGCGCGGCGGCAAGCTCGCGCCGCTGCTCGACGAGGCGCGCAGCGCCGTCACCGTCAACTCCACCGCCGGGCAACAGGTGCTGTGGCGCGGCATCCCGCTGCGCACCTTCGGCGCGGCGGTCTATGCCAAGCCCGAATTCGTCTCGACCCTGCCGCTGCCCGAGTTTTTCGCCCGGGCCGAGCGCCCGGACCGGCGCGCCTATGCCGATTACCGCCGCTACCTTCTGGAGACCAGCCAGCTTCCCGGCGGATTCTACTCGGCGCGCGGGCGGCGTCAGGTACTGCGGCAGGTGGTGGACATGATGCTCGCGCCCGACGATCCCTATGAAGCGCTGAGCCGCGGAACCGCGGAACCGCGGCAACAGTTGCGCGCCGTTCCCTGAGGCAGTCCACAGGAAAGTCTGGATTTTTCGGCCCTCATGCGATAATTTGCCCGAAAAAACACCGAGGCAGAACAAGAACAGGTCGAGGAGACCGAGCAGTGACACCCCGACAGTCCCGATGGGTCCGCCCCGTCGCCCTTTTGATGGTCGCCAGCCTCGTGGCCGGCTGCGGCCTCCCCCGCCTTGGTCCCAACAAGCGCGAAATCTACGCCGGGTCGGTTCAACAGCAGGGCGATGCCTTCGTGGTGTCGGTCAATGACCGCGTCACCCGCGCCACCGGCGTGCAGCCCGCGCTCGGCTTCACCGAGGATTTCCTGAACGCCGGGCTGCTGGGCTCGGACACGATCAGCCCGGGCGACACTCTGGGTCTCACCATCTGGGAGAATGTCGATGACGGCCTGCTCGCCGGACCGACCGGTAGCCAGACCATCCTCGAGGAAGTGCAGGTCGATGGCTCCGGCTTCATCTTTGTCCCCTATGCGGGCCGTATCAAGGCGGCAGGCAATACGCCGGATGGCGTTCGCCGAGTGATCACCGAGCGGCTCGATCAGCAGACGCCCGATCCGCAAGTCGAGGTGCGCCGCCTCGCGGGCGACGGCTCGACCGTTTCGGTGAGCGGCGCGGTCGCCGGTCAGGGCGTCTATCCCATCGAGGCACCGACGCGGCGGCTCTCGGCGATGATCGCCGCGGCGGGGGGTATCGCCATCGAGCCGGAGGTCGCGCAGATCACCGTGATCCGCGGCGAAAAGCGCGCCAAGGTCTGGTTCCAGGATCTGTTCAAGCATCCGCAATTCGACATCGCCCTGCGCGGCGGCGACCGGCTCCTCGTCGAGGCAGATACCCGGTCCTACACCGCGCTCGGTGCCACCGGCTCGCAGGCGCGCGTGACCTTCGAAACCCAGACACTGAGCGCGCTCGAGGGGCTCGCACAGGTGGGCGGGCTGAGCGTATCGGCCTCTGATCCCACCGGCGTCTTCGTGCTGCGCAACGAACCGGCGGACATCGCCAACCAGGTGCTGGGCCGCGACGACCTGGCGGGCGCGCAGCGCATGGTCTACGTGCTCGACCTGACCCAACCCAACGGCATGTTCATGGCCCGCGATTTCGCGATCCGCGACGATGACACGATCTACGTGACCGAGGCACCCTTCGCGCAATGGGCCAAGGTCATCGCCGCGCTGACCGGCACGCTGGGCGCGGTCGGCTCGGTCTCGACCGCTTCGAGTACCCTGCAAGGCGACTTTTGACGCAGGCACGGGGCGACGCGCCCGCCGGGGCCGAGACGCCCCGGCACATCTTCCATTTCAACGGGGGGTTCCTGTGGCAGCGGCGCGTGCGGCGCATCCTGAAACTTTCCGGATACGACCTGCGTCTCGGCTGGCCATCCGACGAAAATCTCGTGGCCGTCTGGGGCAAGAGCCCGGTCGCCGCGCGCGGCGAGGCCGTGGCAAGGCGCACCGGCGCGGGGCTCCTGCGGATCGAGGACGCGTTCCTGCGGTCGGTCCTTCCCGGGCGCAGCGGCGCACCGCCGCTGGGGCTTCTGCTCGACCGGCAGGGGGTGCATTTCGACGCCGAGGCACCCTCCGATCTCGAAGAGACGCTCGCGCGCCACCCACTGGACGACACCCCGCTCCTGACCCGCGCGCGCGATGCCATCGCGCGGCTGCGCGCCGGTCATCTGACCAAGTATTCCGGCGTAGATCCCACCCTGCCCTGCCCCGACCCGGGCTATGTGCTGGTGATCGACCAGACCCTTGGCGATGCCTCGGTGCGCCACGGCGGGGCGGATGCCGCCACCTTTCGCGACATGCTCGTGCGCGCGCAGGCAGAGCACCCCCGCGCGCCCATCCTGATCAAGACCCACCCCGAGACCGCGAGAGGACACCGCCGCGGCTATTTCTCCGCCGCCGACGCGGGCGGGCGGGTGCGTCTGATCGGCGAGCCGCTCAGCCCCTGGCCGCTGCTTGAGGGGGCGCAGGCGGTCTATACCGTGTCCTCGCAGATCGGGTTCGAGGCGATCCTCGCGGGCCATCGCCCGCAGGTCTTCGGGCGGCCCTTCTATGCCGGCTGGGGCCTCACCGATGACCGCCATCCCGCGCCCTTCGCCCGGCGCGGGCGGCCCCTCACCCGCGCGCAGCTCTTCGCCGGGGCGATGATCCTCGCCCCCACCTGGTACGATCCCTGCCGCGACCGGCTGTGCGACCTGGAAACCGCGCTGGCGCAGTTCGAGGCCGAAACCCGCGCCTGGCGCGAGGACCGCCGGGGCTGGACGGCACACGGCATGCGGCTTTGGAAACGCGCGCCGGTCCAGCGCTTTTTCGGCGCGCACCGGCGGGTGATCTTCGGGCGCGCCCGCGCGGACCGACCGGCAATGGTCTGGGCCTCGGCAGAGGCCACGGCGGCGGCCCCCGAGGGCGCGGTCCGCGTCGAGGACGGGTTCCTGCGCTCGCGCGGGCTCGGGGCCAACCTCGTGCCGCCCCTGTCGCTCGTGCTCGACGATCTCGGCATCTATTACGACCCCGCCCGCGAGAGCCGGTTGGAGCGGCTGATCGCAGCGCGCGAAACGCTCCGCGCCGATCAGGCACGGCGCGCCCGCGCCCTCATCACGACCCTGACGGATCACGGGCTCAGCAAGTACAATTTCGGTGCCCCCGCCACCGCCCTGCCCGGCGGCCATCGCATCCTCGTGCCCGGGCAGGTCGAGGATGACGCCTCGATCCGTCTGGGCGCGGGCGCGACCGCCACCAATCTCGATTTGCTGCGCCGCGCCCGCGCGGAGAATCCCGGCGCGGTGATCCTCTACAAGCCGCACCCCGACGTCGAGGCCGGGCTGCGCCCCGGCGCGGTGCCGCCCGGGGCGCTCGACGGGCTGGCCGATCGGGTTGTCGCGGGCACCGATCCCGCCACGCTGCTGGCGCAGGTAGCCGAGGTCTGGACGATGACCTCGCTTCTGGGCTTCGAGGCACTGCTGCGCGGCGTGCGGGTGACGACCACCGGCGCACCGTTCTATGCGGGCTGGGGCCTCACGCGCGACCTGGGCGAGGTGCCCGCGCGCCGACGCGCGCGGCCCGCGCTCGAGGGGCTGGTCCATGCCGCGCTGATCGACTATCCGCGCTACCGCGACCCGGTGACCGGGCTGCCCTGCCCGGCGGAGACGGTGACCGGTCGGCTGATGCGGGCCGAGGTGCCCCGCGCTGGGGCGGCCAACCGGCTGCTGGCCAAGGCGCAGGGCGCGCTCGCGGGCCACGCGTGGCTCTGGCGCTGAGCCGGCGCACACGCTGCCGCTCGGGTGCGCGGCTATCCTTTGACCGGGTAGCGATCCGGTTCGGCGAACACATCGATCACCCGCGTGCCCGCCTTGATGCGCGCGCCATGCTCGACGCCCGCGCCGATGTCATAGCTGTCACCGGGGCCATAGCGACGCGTCTCGCCGCCGATGGTGAATTCGATCTCGCCCTCCACCACCGTGCCCCATTGCGCCCCGTGGCTGTGCGGCGGCAGGTCCATGTCCTGCAGGAAGGTGAAGAACACGCACAATCCCTGCTCCGACCGGATCGCGCGGCCTTGCACCACCTCCTCGGGGAACGGCAGGTCAAGGGCCTGAAAATCCATGATGAAATCGGCAAAGGGCATCGGCATCTCCTCGGGCTGAGCCGTCCGATCATGCGCCCGGCACCCCGAGATGGCAACGGCTCAGTGCAGCTTCTTGCGGATCCGCTGCACCATCCACCACACCAGCGCGACCACCGGCAAGGTGACGGCGGCGGTGACCATGCCCTTGCTCACCCCCAGCATGTCGGTGAGCGGGTAGAGCAGGTAGCCCGCCAGCGACACCGCGTAATAGCTGATCGCCACCACCGACAGCCCCTCCACCGTGCGCTGCAGGCGCAATTGCAGGTCGGCGCGGTGGTTCATGCTCTCCAGAAGCGATTGATTTTGAGCACTTCTTTCCACGTCCACCCCGGTCCGCAGCAGGTCTCCGGCGCGCATCGCCCGGTCCGACATCGCCCTGAGCCTGTCCTTGGTCGCGGTCACGGTGCGCATCGCAGGGTCATAGCGCCGCATCATGAATTCGTGAAACGTCTGCCGCCCCTCGAACCGGGTCTCGCGCAGCGCAGCGATGCGCTGGTGCACTATCTGCTCGTAGGCCGTGGTCGCCCCGAAGCGGAAAGACGACTTCGCGACCAGCGCCTCGAGCTCGGCGGACACCTCCAGCAACCCGTCGAGCGTGTCCTCGGCGGGCTGGCTGCCGGCAGTCATGTCGCCCACCATCCGGCTCAGGCGGCTGTCGGTCTCGCCCATCTGGCGACTCATCTCGCGCACCCGGGCAAAGCCCAGCATCGACATGGTCTTGTAGGTCTCGATCTCGCACAACCGCTGCACGATCCGCCCGATCCGGCGCTGCCCCGTGCTCGGTGCCACGTGCAGCGAGAACCGAAGGTGCCCCGCCGGATCGATCCGGAAATCCCCCGCGATCACCCCCGCATCGTCGAGCACCCGTGCCATCGCCACGCTTTCCGGCACGAACCAGCTGTCGATATCGGCGCGCGCGGCCTCGCGGCTCTCCCAGGGCACCACCCGGATCATCGCCGAGGTGATCCGCTGCCCCGGTGCCCCGGCCAGCCAATCGTCGGGGAACACGTCGAAATCCGCCGGATCGAAGGGCCGTTCGCTGACCCCCTCGCTGAACACCGTGTAGGTCACCATCTCGGTATGGCTCTCCCACTTGAGCCGGTGCCGCCCGATCTCGCCGAAATAATGCGTGGCCCCGGGCTGCGGGTGCTTGGCACCGTAGCGATCCAGCAGCGCGGTGAGATGCGCCAGATCGGCGGCGCGATCGCGCTTGGCGGCGTCCTGCTCGCGCTTCACGGCGAGATAGATCGCCGTGCAGGGCGCCGCGAGCGTGGGAAAGGGCCGCGCGTGCAACTCGTTGGTCAGCTCGTAGCGCAGCGGATGGTCGGCGATGGGGGGCATGGGCCGGTCTCCTGATCCTCAGCCGTTCCTTAGCGCGCACGATCCCCGCGCAAAAGGGGTTTTGCCTGAAAACCCAACGATTTAGCGGAACACAAACGTATACCGCACAGCCCTTGCTCTTCTTCTTGGCAAAAATACTCCGAATCCGCCGCCGGCCAAGGGCGAAACCCATGAAAAAGGGGCGCGGCCCTGCGGCCACGCCCCTGCCCCTACATCCGCCGGTCTCACTCGATCTTGCCCAAGAGGCTCGTCACGCTGGCCTTGGCATCACCGTAGAACATCCGCGTGTTCTCCTTGTAGAACAGCGGGTTCTCGATCCCGGAATAGCCGGTGCCCTGCCCGCGCTTGGAGACGAAGACCTGTTTCGCCTTCCACACCTCCAGCACCGGCATCCCGGCAATCGGGCTGTTGGGGTCGTCCTGCGCCGCCGGGTTGACGATGTCGTTGGAGCCGATGACGATCACCACATCCGTATCCGGGAAATCCTCGTTGATCTCGTCCATCTCCAGCACGATGTCATAGGGCACCTTGGCCTCGGCCAAGAGCACGTTCATGTGCCCCGGCAGACGGCCCGCGACCGGGTGGATGGCGAAACGGACGGTCTTGCCCTTGGCGCGCAGCTTCGAGGTCAGGTCCGAGACCGCCCCCTGCGCCTGCGCCACCGCCATGCCGTAGCCCGGCACGATGATCACGCTGTCGGCTTCGTTGAGCGCATTGGCCAC
>Ga0102926_1001733_pt1 | contig 12754 bp, 4 predicted proteins | sample SalPonR1_A_D2_MG_FD_78173 | JGI IMG/M metagenome (GOLD analysis project Ga0102926, IMG submission 78173) | Salt pond soil microbial communities from South San Francisco under conditions of wetland restoration - Salt Pond MetaG R1_A_D2_MG | ecosystem: Environmental > Aquatic > Marine > Intertidal...
CATGTCAGTATTATGTATAACAAAGTGAGTAATGACGCCCAAAAAGGCGTTTCCCGTTTAAGTCAGACAGCACAAAGCCAGCTAGCGACTACTAACAGTAGAGCACTAAAAGAACTACTACAAATAAGAGAATCAGTAAAATCTTTAGTCACTATATCTAGCGACACAGCAGTAGCATCGCTGAAAAAAATAGCATCTAGCATCAAAGGGCTTTCTCAAATATACACAACACCAAAAAATCAAACATCTTTCCAAAAAGCAGCCCAAAAATCAGTTCTTAAAGTAACTGATTTAGCACAAAAACAATTTGTTTCTTCTAGTAAAGAAGCACGCAAAGAGATTTTAAAAACTGCAGCAACGGCAAAAGACGAATTAGCCAAAATTTTTAATATTAGAGGGTATGAGCGTATACTTTCTTCTCAAACAGCAACAGCACATAGAATTTTAGCAACGCATAGAGGAATGATATCTAGAGTTCAACTAGATTCTTTTAAATCTTTTAAAATCAATGTTTTAGATTTAAATACACGATTAGTGAAAACTTTAGAAACCACTTCAAGAAAAACTTCCGTTATTTATAGGATACATTGGAAAAATTATCTTGACAGTATCACGCAATCAAGCAAACAAACAATACAAATAGCAAATTTAGTTAATCGTCAAACCACAAAAAATATTACAGATAACATACAAAAAACAAAAACCATTTTAAAAAATTTTTTCAATACGACAAAGAGAGAATTAAGCATTTTTCACCAAGCGGCTGGTGCCGGCTTAAAAAATTCTTTTGCTCAGTTGGCAAAGTCTGCATCAACTTCTATAATGGGAGTTACTAAAGCATTTCACGTACTTGCAGTTCCGATCGCTCTTATTGGTTATAATTTATCTCAAAGCGAAAACGCTTTTAAAAAATGGTCTGGATATGTGTTAGTTGCTCTTGCGGCTATTTTAGGTTCAATTTCATTAATTGTTATTAAAACTTTGGAATTCGTTGGAGAAGGTTTGGTTTTTTTAGGCGAATCTTTTGCCAAAATGTCTAATAAATTTAAAGAAGCTTATAAAGAGTTTGAAAAAGCTTCTTATGGATTTGAATTTATAGTATCAAATTTAGTATCTTTATATGGTGATGCTGTAGGCTCTTTAGAGCGGTGGGAAAAAAAAGTTACAGATATTTCAAGAGCAACTGCATATAGCCAAAAAGACATTAAAGCTGCTACAGCAGAAGCTTTGCTTTTAGGTAAAAGTTTTGGTTTTAGTGCTGAGCAAATTGAAACTATGCTTGATTTGTCTGTTGATTTAGGTGCTGTTTTAGGTGAAACAATGCTTGATTCTACACTTGCGTTAAGTGCCGCCCTTCAAGGACAATCTCAGTCAGTGCAAAAATACGGACTTCATTTAAATACGGCCTACTTAGCCAATTCAAAATTAAATGACGAGCTCGGGGTTAATTTTGATAGATTGTCAGACTCTGAAAAAGCTCAATTCAGATTAATGTCTGCAATGCGTCAATCTGAGCCGATAAGAGGGAAAGCCATTTCTCAATTAAACACTTTGTCGGGAATTGAAGAAAAAATACAAAAAAACCTAAATGATACTATGGCGTTCATGGGTGAAGCTGCTTTCTTTACGAGAGTGTGGAAAAATGCGTTAATGAGTCTAACTAGTAGTATAGCAGAGATGAATAAAGAGATTTTAGTTGCTATTGGTGGTTTTGTCGATTTTGGTGGCGTGGTCTTTACAGTTTTAGGCTACTTTTTGAAATATATTATAAAAGTAGGAACTTTAATCTTTTTATTAAACATTTTGAAAATTGGTTTTACAGCTTTGAATAGCTATATCATCGCATCGACAGCAGCACAAGCAGCACTTACATCTATTTCATCAAAATTAGGTCTCGCCTTAGGTGTACAAACTATTGCAGTTACTAGCCTTTCTACAGCGTATAGAAATTTAGTGATTTTGGGTAGGGGAATGCTTTTTAAATTTTTTAAAGAGCTGTTGGTGTATTTAAAAATGGTTGTTGTGGGTATAACAAAAGTAACTATTGCTGTTTTAAAAAACCCTTTATTTTGGAAGATAACCGTAATCATAGCAGCTATTTACCTAGTTACAAAAACTATACAAAGACTTGAAGAAAGAACCGCCGTTTTTGCGAATTTACTCAATAATTTATCAAGAATATGGAAAGGTCACAATGAAATAATTGATGAAACAAGTAAAAAATATTCAGTTCTTGACTTGTTTATTGGCTCTGTTATGAACACATTTACAATTTTTGTCACTGCTGTTGCAAATGGAATTTCTACAATTATTCAAGTTTTTTTGAATTTGTTTAAAGTTTTGCTTGAATTTACTGATTTTTTAATGTTTTTTGGTGATGTTTTTGATGGTTTAACTAAAAAATTAGAAGACACGTCTAGGGCTGTAACTGAAATGCAAAAAGTTTTAGGTGAAGAAATGGCGAAAGCTTTTGAAAGCTTAATATCAGGTTCTAGTGCGTTTGCTAATGAAATGGAATACAGCAACGAAAAAACTAAAGATTTTGTTACTCTTAATCAGGAGGCTAAAAATTCTTTATATGAACTAGAAAAAGCACTTATTTATGCTGAAAATTCAGGCAATCAGTATGCAGCGAATTTAATAAAAATTAGTTTAGCTCAAGAGCGACTAAATGAAACTTTAGCGTCAAAAGATAGAGACATAGAAGCAGTCGAACAAGCAAAGCTAGATCTTTTAAGTGCTCAACTAGACAACGCAAAAGCTATAAAAGTCGCTTTTGAAGACACAACTAAATCAGCAGTGACTTTGAGAAAAGAGTTATATCATGCATCAGACAGTATAAAAGATATAAAAACAAATGCAGCCATTGAAATAAAAGTAGAAACTACTGAAATAGATAAAGAAATAAAGCATTTAGAAAGTTTAGCGGATAGAACACTAGAGCATAACGAATTACTAGAGTCTTTATATCAAGAACAAGCTCTTATAAAAACTAAAATAAATGAGGAAGCTTTAGAAAAAATCAATACGTTACATGAAGAAGCGGCAGAAGAAAGAGTTGAATTATTAGAAGACGAACAAGAAAAGATTGTACATAGCTATAGAAAAAGATTTGATGAATTACAGAAAACTTTAAACAACGGTTATCATACAGAAAAGCAATACGCTGCTATGGTAGACGCTTTATATGAGCTTCAGACAAAAGAACTTTTAGAGAGCCTAGACATTAGAAGTAAAAAAACGATAGAAACATTAGAGAAAGCCAAAGCAAAAATAAAAGAGCTTAGACAACAAGAACTTATCGACATCAAGGCTAATGCTCAAGCTATGCAGCAAATAGATCAAAAACAGCTCGACCTACTAAAAGACAAACAAAACAAGTCTATTGCTGCAACTGGCGACGTTCTTCTTGAAGCACGTCAAAAACTAACAGGCGTTTTGAAAGGTGTTTTTAGTGATGTTGATTTAGATATAGATCCAACAAATTTTAAAAATTCGCTGAGAAGTATCGAACGTGGTGCTAAATCACTAGACAAAAATTTAAGAAAAAAGGTTGATGATATTAGCTATAATTTTTCTAAAAAGTTACAGACTATGCGTGAGCAAAATATTATTGATTTGCCCGAGCAAGCAAAATTATTAGTAGAATTAGAAGACATTACAAAAGACATCACTAATAATATTGATAGTGATATGGAGAACTTTTTAACAGAATATGGAAATAAATTAAAAGATACTTTTGACGACACAAATTCAGGCGTAGACGATTCGTCAAAAGTCATTGAAGACAAAATAAACAAACTAAAGGCTCTTTTAGCAGGTTTGGGTGAAGGTGCTATAATTGATATTGAAGCAAATCTAAATAATTTAGATAACTTAGAAGAAACTAAAAGTGTTGACGAAAGGGTAAAGGAGAAAGAAAAGCAACTACATGCAGCAGATAGACGAGACGACGTAAAAAAAGTTACAGATGAAGCGTTGAACGCTTTCACTGGTGGTGCAGATTGGATTTTTGATACAATATTTGCAGGTTTAGAAGAACAAAAAGAACAAATAGTTAGGGCATTTGATGAAAGTACAGACTCTTATCATGAGAAAGCTATAAAAACCCGTAAGCATTTAGGTATGCGTTTAGGCAAAGATTTTACTAATATGATGCAAGGTAATGAAGTTCAAATGTCAAAATTTTTTGCTAATTCTCTAAACTATATGGGTAGTTACATAGGACAACTTAGAGTCTTATTTACAAAAGGTTTGTTGACCATGTGGCAAGAAGGTGGCTACACTTTTGGGAAAGTCATTAAAGTTTTGGGTGGTACAAAAGATGAAATTAATAAGATGATTTACGGTTTGACAGATCATTTTATGGAAATGCTAGATAATATTGTTGAAAATTTACCTTATATGTTCAGAATTATAGCAGATAAAATACCTGTAATGATTGAGAAAGTGGTTGCTTTGGTTTTTACTCCAAAGCTTTGGGTAGCAGTTTTTGAGTCGATTTATGATGCTATGGTAATTTTTATCTGGCGAACAATACAACTTTTTATAATAGCTCCTATAAACTCAGTTTGGAATCATACAGTCAATTTTATAAAAAATTATGGCTTTCTATTGATGCAGCAACTAACAGCTATGTTGTTGATTTTTTTAGGTTTGTTTACTAATTTCTATGACAATATAATAAAAAAATTCAATTTAAGCATGTCAGCGAGTTTAATGAAGACAATCAGCATCGTTGCAGGCTCGTTTATTTCTTTAATTTCTCTATATGCTAATTGGGCGACTTTTGCGGACTTGTGGGAAAATTTAATTAAAAAACCTTTTTTTGATTTAATACGATGGTTGACTGGTAGCTTTGATAGACTTGCCAGTGATTTAAATGAATATGAAAAAGACGACAAAAAAGAAGAAGAAGACAACATAAAAAAGTTGCAAGAATATGAGAAAGCTTTGGAAAGTTATTTGGGAAAATATGGCGACGCAGAGTTTAGAATAAAAGATGTTGCAGAACTAGACGAAAAAAATCGTATGCAAGCATACGCAGAAGGTTTAGAAAAAGATCTTGATAAAACTACAAATACTTTTGCTACTTCTTTAGGAGATAAAACATATGATTCTTTATCTGCATCTATTTCTAGTGCTATTAGCGATAGTTCTACAAATATACAATTACAAACAGCACAAAGATACGCCGGTGGTGGTTTTGTGTCTGGTTCAGTAAAGGGAAAAAAAGATGCTCTTGCACATGATGTTATTCCAGCCATGTTGTCAGCTGGAGAATATGTGATACCAAAAAGTATTGCTCAAGATGATGAAAAAATGCAACAAATACTAGCGATTATGTCAAATAACAAAATGGCCGCCGGTGGCTTCACTGACAAACAAGCCAGTGTTATTTTAAGACAACAGCAATCAAGATACGCTACTTTAAAACAAACAATGCAACCAGCCGCACTACCAGCAGCAGCAGCACTACCAGCAAAAACAACCACCAAAGCAGCGGAATACGGAGCTTTTGGCGATAAAAGTTTGCCCGACATTTTAAAAGACCTTCCAAAAAATTTCATAGACGCTTTGAAAAAGGGTATTGTTAGTATTGCAGACATGCTAAAAAAGGCTTTCACTTCATCTATAAATAAAATTAGCGACTTCTTTTCTAAGAAAAATTTGCAAAGTATAGGAGAAAGCCTAAAAGGAACTTTTACAAGTGTTGTCAACAGCATAGACTCTTTCTTTTCTGAAAAAAACTTAAAATCTTTGGGATTAAAAATCAAGGACGCATTTTCATGGAATAATATTGTAGAAACTTTTGATGCTATGAAAAACGATTTATCTACTATAGCTACATGGACATCTAGTTTTTTTGAGTCAATTCTTGTCGCATTCGGTGCATTTATTAGTGAATTGTGGTCAGGTGTTGACACTACTTTAAAAAACGTATTCAGTTCTGTAGGTTTAGATAAATTGTTAGGCGAAAAAACAACAGATGCCGTTGCTGGAGCAGGTGCCACAGTTGTATCTTCTGGTATTAGTAGTTTTTTAGCTGCACTGATGATTTTGGGTGTTGCTGCTGCCGCCACAGCTATAAAAATTGTAGCTGTTGAAACGGCTTTAGCAGGGAAAAAAGGCTTAAATTTAGCTTTAGATACTGCAAAAATTGCTATCGAATCCATAGGCGATGCAGGTAAAAAAGGTGCCAAAGGAGTTAAAGACTTTGTGATAGGAATACCGTCATTTGTTGCTGGTATTTATGCGTCTGCTGCTGCTGTTTTGTCTACTATTCCGGTGTGGGGTTGGATAGTAATCGCTGTTGTTGCTGTTGTTGCTGTTGTAGGGATTTTTATTACTTATTGGGAAGAAATGAAAACTCTATTTGAGGACGCCATTATTTGGTTATCAGATTTTTTTGATCCGTTGTTCGATTTTTTAGCCAAATCTTCTGCTGGTATAAAAAAACTATGGAACACGTTTATGTCGGCTTGGAATTTTATTAACAACTTTTTTAATTTAGGTGAATTTTTTAAACAAGCTTTTTTTGATATTGGTTTTGTTGTTCTTGAAGGAGTAAAAAAAGTTGTCGCTTTTGTTGTTGCTGGATTCACTTCTTTGTTTCAATTTTTAATTCCTTTTAGCTCATTTTTGTACGAACATATTATAAAACCTCTATTTGATTTGTTTCCTGTTATGTCAGCGAAAGTACTAGAATTATTTAAAAGTATGTTTAATATCTTGGCTTCTATTTTTACAATTGAAAATGTCAAAGTTGTTTTTGATAAAGTTCTATCGGCTATGAAATTAGTTTTTGCATGGGAAAACCTAAAACCACCTTTTGACGCTATTATTGCAGCAATAAAAAGCATTTTTAATTGGAGTGGGTTAAGTATTCTTTTTGCTAATATTGCAGCAGGTATAAGAAAGATTTTTAGTTGGAATAATTTTAAGGGAGTCTTTTCCGGCGTGTTTGCAGGTATAAAGAGTATATTAGACAAATTAAATCCAGTAAATGCAGCGAAAAAAGTCGGTGGTTGGTTAGGTTTTTCTCAAGGTGGTTTTGTTGACGGAAAAGCACATTTTTCAGGAGACAACGCAAAAAACGACAATATTCCAGCTATGTTGTCAGCTGGAGAATATGTAATACCAAGAAGTATAGCCCAAAACAAAAATATCATGCAACAAATTTTGGCTTTAATTGAGAATGGCGGTATGATTCCAGCCTTTCAGGGTTATCCGACTGATTTGAATTTAGGAAAACCCACAAAAATTGATATGCCTTCAAAATAAATAGAGATAAAAGTTAAAGAAGAAAAAACGATAAATTTAAATGTGAAATCAGACAATAAAGTTTCAATCGATGGCAATGAATTTAAAAATGTTCTTCTTCCAGCAATAAAAAATTCTTTGTATAAAGAGTCAAAAAGGGGTACAATTATACTTAGTAGTCGTGGGTTAGAAAGGACGTAAAAACTATATGCAGCTAAATTTTACTACGAATAAAACATACACAAGCAAATATTATGAACAACCTTTCTGTAGCGATAAATTTCCAACTTCATTAGAAAGTCATAGACTTTTTTATTGTCAAGCAATGATGGGTGAAGTTGAAAAAAATAAAAACAATCAAATGTTAATAGAGATTGAAACACCGCAAAGTTTAAACAGTCAATACATTAGTTCAATATTAAACAATTTTTACGGGTGGTGTTCGGATTCTTGGCTATCTGGTTCTTGGTGTGATGCTATCGATTTAACCCCGAATTTATTTGTAAATCAAGGTTTATTTGAAGGCGGAGTAAAACAAACGTTAGAAAGTCAAATAGGTTTTGTTAGAAAAAAACTTACTTCTAATCAAATAAATTTTAATATTCAAACAGATAGAAATAGAAATTTACAATATAACACTAAGATTTTAGCAGATAGAAATAGAAATTTACAATATAACGCTAATATTCAAACAGATGAGCAGTTAAATACACAGTATAATGCAAACATTTTAACAGATGCGCAGTTAAATACACAGTATAATGCAAACATTTTAACTAATAGAGATAGAAATTTACAATATAACGCTAATATTCAAACAGATAGAAATAGAAATTTACAATATAACACTAATATCCAAACAGGTAGAAATAGAAATTTACAATATAACACTAATATTCAAACAGATGAGCAGTTAAATACACAGTATAATGCAAACATTTTAACTAATAGAGATAGAAAGTTGCAATACAACAGCAATATTCTAACTGAACATCTTTTTTATATTCAAATAAATTCTTTTAGAAACTTTGATGTAAATAGTCAATTTGTTTGCTCTATCTTACATTCTTATAATTTAAATGTTCAATATATCAGCAATAAAATGAGTGATGCAATTTGTCAATTTGCAGCTACTATACAAACTGACGATAAAAAATATAGTCAATATTCAGGAGCAATAAAAACAGCTCATCTTTTTAATAGTCAAACATTAAATGCTATCCACACACCAACCGCTACTTATTGGTGCTCACAATCTTGGTGTTCAGATATGTGGTTTGGTGATAGTTATTACATTGACGAACGATTTAAATTGTTTCAATATAATGCTAACATTTCAACAGAGCATGAAGCAAAAAATCAAATAAATTTATATAGATTAAACAACAACAGACAACAAAGTGTTTTCACTGTAGAAACTGGCTTAGACTATTGTAGTCAAGTTATCCCTTTTAGGATTTATAAAAAACAAAATCAAGTCAGTTTTAGCATTTTATCACTTCCCGAACATTCTATTAATTTGCAATATGGTTTAGAGTCTCGATATTTTTTAAATTCTCAATATGTAGTAGGCATAAACACAGACAACATCTATAAAACACAATATTATTATAGCTCTCCTTATGTTATTTTTGGTAATACCAACGGGTGGAGTGGTACCGATTGGCCTTCAAGGGTTTGGTCTTATACATATATTTTAGGAAGAAATGTTTTAAGTCAATATGTTGGATCAATTTCTAAAGAAAGTACAATAAAAAATCAAGCATTGTCGGAGATTCATAATCCTTTTGAATTAGCTAATCAATACAATTTAAATTTTGAAAATGTAGAATTTTTTGGTTTTCAATATCTGAAAATTATCGGTTACGTTAGAAGAAACATCGACATGAAAAGAAATCAGTATGTTTTATCATTTGAAAAACAATTACCCTCACAGCTAAAAAGGAGACCATTTTGAGCTACAACAACAATAATCTAAGAATTTTATGGGAGTTCGGGCTGGACGGCTTAATGTACAACAATATTCCTAGTCACACTCCTGCAATTTCACAAGATTTTGGAGTTTTAAACGTAAAAAAAGACACTGTAGAAAGTCTATATAGAGTACCCCAAAAATATTTTTATATAATTTTTGATGCGGGTGCTGTTACACAAAGTTCTGTTCGTAGAACAAAAGCGATATCAATCGATACTTTTGCAATGTTAAACACAAACTTAACATTAAATGCTTCAATCCGTTTATATGGTTATGGTGATGCTCAAAGTTCTTTACCGTCAATTCAGAACTTGGAAAGAAATGGCACACTTCTTTTTTATAATCTTAAAAGGAATTTGTGCGGCGGGGATGAGTATCAAAGAGACTTGATATATATTGAGGAAGATGAAACAAAAGCTATTCAAAGATACAGATATTTTTTATTAAAAGTCTCAGACAGTCAAAACCCTAGCGATTTTTTAGAAGTCGGTAGAGTTTTAGGAGGACAAGCATCAATTTTAACAAACAATTTTAGCGACGGTTCCACAACTTTCAACGATAACATTACTTTTGAGGAAACAAGTTATACGGATTCATTAGATTTAAATGGTTTTTCTAGTATTTCTAACGAACGCGCACTAAAGCGGAAACTAGGAATTGAGTTTAAAAACATTAACATTGACTCACAAAACTATAAAATCCTTAGAAATTATTGGAGATATTGCAGAGACACAAAAAAAGCTTTAGTTATACCTTTTGCTGATAATCCTGTAGGATTCCATTTATTCGCAAAATTAGAAACTTTACCAAAGCAAACAATAAATTATGTAGAAAAAAATCACGTTTATAGCGATTTTAGCTTAGATTGGGATGAAGGTAAGTAAATGAAAACAAACGGTTATTATGATAGAAGATGGTTAGTTAATGATGTTCGTGAAAGATATGTACAAGAAAGCGATGTGTTAACTGATGAAGTTTTAACTAGTACTTTGTCTGCTGGAATCAATCGTTTAGAGTATGTAGTAAGCTTTGAACTGAACGGAACTACATATTATGTAGCAGACCGACCAAAATATTTAGGCGATATTTTTGTTGAAGGTCGTATAAAAATACCTGAAATTGAACAACAATTATCAGATATTTTAACAGCAAATTTGTCTTTCTCAGAGATAAAAATTGAAATCATCAACATTGATAAAAAATTTACTTCATTTTTTACAGGTGGTGAGTTCTATGATTTTATGATTGGTTCTAAAGTTCAGGTTTTTGTTGGTTTACGTGACAATGAAAAAGCCAAATTCAGACGTATTTTTGTTGGCTACGTCTCTCACGAGTCAGGAGTTGAATACACTAAAGACTATTTTATAATTAATGCTAGAGATGTGTTAGATAAAGTTAACACAAATGTACCGCTGCCAGTTTTAAGCCCGTTAGAATTTGAAAATATGCCGCAAGATAATATAGGAAAACCAGTACCTTTTGTATTAGGTTTTTGGTCAGATGGGTTTTTAGTCGACTATTCAGGTGGTGCAGCTTCAACTACTGTTTTAGTTAATGATGTTAGACAACAAGAAGTTTGTAAAGTTGCAGTTACGGAACCTTCATTCCATGGGGGGATTTTAGCTTACAACGTTGGTGGACATAGATTTGTTTTTTCTGTTGGTGGTACAAATGCACATGATTTTTATCCGAATAAAATATTTCATTGTCTTTTAAAAAGGGGAAACTACTTATACCATACATATTTTAATGAAACTCCTTTATTTACAGGCGGTTTCTGGGGTTGTGAAGTTTATGCTTTAGTAGCTGATTATAATGCTCTACCTTTAGCGTATGTTTATGAGCAAGGTGATGTTCTTCTTATATCTACAGACGTCGGTTTAGTGCCGAATTTTGATGAAACAAATTCCGTTGGATACAGACAACAATTCAGTTTTATCCAGCACACTTCTGTTATTCTCCAAGGGTTAGGAAGATTGTCAAAATCTGTTGTAGAGTCCGCGTCTTGGCAAGAAATATATAATTTTATAGGTGATACTAGTAACTTAAACAGAGAAAAAGACTTGAATTGTCGTACTTGGATAGCAGATAACAGTACAAACGTTTTGTCTTACGTGTTGTCTTTATTGTCTCAATTTAGATGTCAAATGTACGTAGATCATCACAATAACAATATAGCTTTTTTGAAGTATCGGGCTGAAGACAATTTCCCACAAATCGGTGAGATGTTTACAGTTAATCAAAATGACATTGTAGAAAAAAGTTTTAAAATAAAACCACAAAAAACAAATTTTTTTACTTCTGGGGTAGCGTCTTATTGCTTCAATCCCGTTGCTGGAGCTAATATAAAAAATACAGGAAAATTTTTCATCAATCAAACTACAGTTAATAAAATTGGCCGTAGAATCGATAAGCAATTAGATTTTCCTAACATTCATGAAGGTGGAAAAGGTTCAACTTATTCCCCCCAAGCTGTTGAAAATCATTTAAAAGGTTATGTTAGACTAGCATCGGCAGGCTTAGAAGAAGTTAGTTTTGAGATGGCTCGGACAGGAATTCAATTCAATTTAGGTGATTTTATTTTAGTCACTTTTAAATTAGGCGGTGTAAATATGGAACAAGTTCCTATGCAAATCAAAGCCCTTAGCTTTAACACTGAGGGAACAGGCGTAAAATTAACTTTAACAAGTTTTTTAAATTTTGCTTTTCCAACATACGAACCTCCGCATAAAAATAGAAATTTGTCTAGTTATGACAAAACATTATTAGAAGTTGCTAATTAGGTTTTGTTTTTAGATTAAAGTAGTGTAAAATTAAGATAAGGTGTTTTAGTTTTTAATAAATTTTAAGGAGATAAAAAATGGCGATAGTTAATTTGACTGTTTCAAGGACTGAAACCGGCGTTGAGATCGACGATGAGTTAGCAGGTGGAGAAACCGGCGTGGATTTTGGAACAGTACCGAACAACGGATACAGCTTGACACAAAATCTACACATAAGACATAATGGAGATAATGAAATAACAGAACTAGCAATTTACATACAGCCGTATTACGGAATGTATGGAGGTGCTTTTACTGCTTCTGATGATTACAATAAAATCATAGCTTTAGGTGATGACTCTACAGGGGATTATGGACTTCATTTTGATGAAGATTATAACGCCGTGAGTCCTTTTGACACTTTCTACACTTTTAAAACAGGCTCTGGTGTGAGCTTTGAAACTAGAAGAACAATTCCAAGCTCAGCTTTTTACTATAGAGATCCTGTTACAGCCGAAAAATCTGATCCAACAGCTCCCATCGCTGGACATTTAGGTTCAGACGACGACACACAAAAAGCACAAGATTTAGGTAATCGTGTGCAATGTCGTATGCGCGTAGGACTTCCACAAACAGAAATTGAAGGTGGTATTAGACAATGGAGTACTATTTTTAGTTATATTTATACTTCTTAGTTGTTTGTTAATTTTAAATTTTAAAAAGGAGTAAAATATAATGAAAAAGATAACTGACG
>Ga0102926_1001734_pt1 | contig 12753 bp, 12 predicted proteins | sample SalPonR1_A_D2_MG_FD_78173 | JGI IMG/M metagenome (GOLD analysis project Ga0102926, IMG submission 78173) | Salt pond soil microbial communities from South San Francisco under conditions of wetland restoration - Salt Pond MetaG R1_A_D2_MG | ecosystem: Environmental > Aquatic > Marine > Intertidal...
TCATCGCGCGCCATCATCACTTGGCCAATGATTTCCCCGGCGGTCAGGTTCCGCACCAGTTTCTGTGTGCCGGTATGGCAGAATGAACAGGTCAGGGTGCAGCCCACTTGGCTTGAAATACAAAGCGTCCCACGATCGGATTCGGGGATATAGACCACCTCGACCTCGTGGCCCCCGGCGATCCGGGCAAGGTACTTGCGGGTGCCATCGGCACTGACTTGGCGGCTGACCATCTCGGGGATTTCGATCACGAAATTCTCGGCCAGTTCGGCGCGATAGGCCTTGGAAAGGTTCGTCATCTCGGCGAAATCGCGCACGCCCCACTGGTACACCCACTGCCAGATCTGGTTGACCCGCATCTTGGCCTGTTTTTCCGGGGTGCCATTGGCGATCAACACCTCGCGCAGCTTGTCCCGCGTCAGACCGACAATATTCATCGGCCCCTCGGGCAGCTTGCGGGGAATGGTCATCACGTCTTGGGTGATCGGGGCGGTGGTCTCGGTCATGGGTTCGCGCTCATATAAGGTGAGATGCCGCCAATATAGGATTTCACGGCAGATTCCAAAACATTCCCGCCGCCTGCGGCGCACCGATGCGATACCGACAAAATACCGACGTTATACCGACGCCGGTTTTTGGCCCATCTCGGCCACCGGCTTGTGGCACGGGCAGGTGGTCAGATGGTCATTCACCATGCCCGCCGCCTGCATGAAGGCATAGGTGATCGTCGGCCCGCAGAACTTGAACCCTTTTTTCTTCAAATCCTTTGAAATTGCTCGGGAAATTTCTGTTTGGGCCGGAACCTGCGACAGCGCGCTCCGATTGGTCTGAAGGGGGGTGTGATCGACGTAGGACCAAAGGTAATGGGCAAAGCCCTCCTTGGCCTCGATCTCTTGCCAGACCCGGGCGTTGGTCAGGGTCGCCTCGACCTTCCCACGGTGCCTGACAATCCCCGGATTTTGCAGCAGGCGCTCAACCTCATCCGCGCCCCATGTGGCGACCACATTTGGATCAAACCCCTGAAAAGCCTCACGAAAACTGTCTCGTTTGCGCAGAATGGTGATCCAGCTCAAACCGGCCTGATACCCTTCGAGGATCAGCTTTTCCCAAAGTGCGCGGCTGTCATAGTCGGGCACGCCCCACTCGTCATCGTGATAGGCGTGATAGAGCGGATCATTACCGGCCCAGCCACAGCGCTCCATGCGTTAACCCTTTTTTCAAGGCCCTTGGGCAGATTTGCGACAAATGCCGCGTTTAACATTTCATTAGCGGCCCTGCCCCAGCCTGTGAAGCGGTGAATTCGGAGGTGAGACATGGGGCAGAAACGCAAATGGGCGCATATCCCGGCCGGGCATGACAACCCGCTGAACTACGCAATCAGTGCGCGCGACCGGTCGGTGATCGACATGGTGGATCAAGCGGTGCGTCACAAGCAGGTCATGCTGGCCTATCAGCCCGTGGTGCCCACCGGACAGGAAGGGCGACCGGCCTTCTACGAAGGGCTGATTCGGGTCATGGACGAATCCGGGCGGGTGATTCCCGCGCGCGAATTCATAACCGAGATCGAAACAATGGAGACCGGGCGGGTGATTGATTGCCTCGCACTGGAAAAGGGCATGAATACCTTGCAGGAGTTTCCGGATTTGCGGCTTTCCGTGAACATGTCGGCGCGCTCCATCGGCTACCCGCGCTGGAACCGTATCCTCAAGCGCGGCTTGGGTCAGGACCCTACCATTGCCGAACGCCTGATCCTTGAGATCACCGAAAGCTCGGCCATGCTGGTCCCCGATCTGGTGGTCGGGTTCATGGACGACTTGCAAAGAAAGGGGATCAGCTTTGCACTGGACGATTTCGGTGCGGGGTTCACATCCTTCCGCTACTTGAAGGAATTCTACTTCGACATCCTCAAGATCGACGGGCAGTTCATACGCGGCATCGCAACCAGTCCGGACAATCAAATTTTGACCGCCGCGCTGAAAGCCATCGCCGAACAATTCGACATGGTGACCGTCGCCGAAAGCGTCGAACAGCCACAGGATGCGGCCTATCTTTCGGCCATCGGAATCGACTGTATGCAAGGGTACTATTTCGGCGCCCCCACGATCGAACCGCCTTGGCTGGATGCCAGCCTGTCGCAAGTGTACGCCTGACCTGTGACATGTGGTCAGTTGCCGCAATGCGGCATATGCGATATGACGCGCGGGAACGGCGGGGAATACTGGGGCCCGCACTTGTTGTGACGTCCGGGCGTTCCTCGACCATAATTTTGGTGGAGGACACACATGACCAACGTAGTAATCGCATCCGCAGCGCGCACCGCTGTCGGCTCTTTCGGCGGCTCTTTTGCAAACACACCGGCCCATGATCTGGGCGCTGCCATGCTCGAAGCCGTGGTTGAACGCGCAGGCGTCGACAAAGCGGAAGTTTCGGAAACCATCCTCGGGCAGGTTCTGACCGCCGCCCAAGGCCAGAACCCGGCTCGTCAGGCGCATATCAACGCAGGCCTGCCGCAGGAATCCGCGGCCTGGAGCATCAACCAGGTCTGTGGCTCGGGTCTGCGCTCGGTCGCGCTTGGCGCGCAGCACATCCAACTGGGCGACGCCGATATCATCGCCGCTGGCGGTCAGGAAAACATGACGCTCAGCCCCCATGCCGCACACCTGCGTGCCGGGCACAAGATGGGCGACATGAAGTATATCGACACCATGATCCGCGATGGCCTCTGGGATGCCTTCAATGGCTACCATATGGGCCAAACTGCTGAAAACGTTGCAGAAAAATGGCAAATCGGCCGCGAACAGCAAGACGAATTCGCGCTGGCCTCGCAAAACAAGGCCGAAGCCGCGCAACAGGCTGGCAAGTTCGACGATGAGGTGATCCCCTTCACCATCAAGACCCGCAAGGGTGACATCGTGGTCGACAAGGATGAATACATCCGCCACGGCGCCGTTATCGAAGCCATGCAGAAAATGCGCCCCGCCTTTGCCAAGGATGGTTCGGTCACAGCGGCCAATGCCAGCGGCTTGAATGACGGGGCCGCCGGTGTCCTGCTGATGAGCGCGGACAACGCCGAAAAGCGGGGCATCACCCCGCTGGCGCGCATCGCCTCTTACGCCACGGCCGGTCTGGACCCGTCGATCATGGGCGTCGGCCCGATCCACGCCAGCCGCAAGGCACTGGAAAAGGCCGGGTGGTCAGTTGACGATCTGGACCTCGTGGAAGCCAACGAAGCCTTCGCCGCACAGGCCTGCGCCGTGAACAAGGACATGGGCTGGGATCCTTCGATCGTGAACGTGAACGGCGGCGCTATCGCCATCGGCCACCCGATCGGGGCCTCGGGCGCGCGTATCCTCAACACTCTGCTATTCGAGATGCAGCGCCGCGACGCCAAGAAGGGCCTTGCCACGCTCTGCATCGGTGGCGGCATGGGCGTTGCCATGTGTCTTGAGCGCCCGTAACGCTTAGGTGCCGCGAGACCATCAAAAAAAGGGCACCCGATCCGGTGCCCTTTTTTCTTGTCCGCCGCAGCATTGGGGCAAAGTCGTCACAAAACCTTCTGCCTTGCGGCGATTTGTATGGGTAATAATGTTGCGCTCATACTTTTGAAAGTTTAACAGAGTTACTAACGAAATATCTTAATCGGAGGAATCCCATGGCTAGAACAGCACTCGTCACCGGCGGATCGCGCGGCATCGGCGCGGCCATTTCCAAGGCCCTGAAGGCCGAAGGCTACAACGTCGCCGCCACCTACGCCGGCAACGATGAGGCCGCGGCCGCCTTTACCGAGGAAACCGGCATCAAAACCTACAAGTGGAACGTCGGCGATTACGAAGACTCCAAGGCCGGCATTGCCAAGGTCGAAGACGAACTGGGGCCGGTCGACGTGGTCGTCGCCAACGCGGGCATCACCCGCGACGCCCCTTTCCACAAGATGACCCCGGACCAATGGCAGCAGGTGATCGACACCAACCTCACCGGCGTTTTCAACACCGTCCACCCGGTCTGGCCCGGCATGCGCGAGCGTGGCTTTGGACGTATCATCGTTATCAGCTCGATCAACGGTCAGAAGGGGCAGTTCGCGCAGGTGAACTATGCCGCGACCAAGGCGGGCGATCTGGGCATCATCAAATCGCTGGCCCAAGAAGGCGCCGCCAAGGGCATCACCGCCAACGCGGTTTGCCCCGGCTACATCGCGACCGAAATGGTCATGGCCGTGCCGGAAAAAGTACGCGAATCGATCATCAGCCAGATTCCTGCCGGGCGCTTGGGCGAGCCGGAAGAAATCGCGCGCTGCGTGGCCTTCCTTGCCTCGGACGACGCGCAGTTCATCAATGGCTCGACCATTTCCGCGAACGGCGCACAGTTCTTCGTCTGATCAATATCTGACAGACATGAAAAGGGCCGGTCGCGTTGACCGGCCCTTTTGCTTTCCAGATGTCACTTGCAACGATCATCCGGAAGATTTCTGACCCGTCAGGCGCGCCCAAATTCGGCCAAGGGCCTCGCCCCTTGCGTCGTGGGCGGCGCGATAGGCATCGCGGGTGCGCTTATCACTGGCAACTTCGATCATCGGGCAATCCTTCCATTAGAGCGCAGTATTTCTTGACTGAACCCAATATGTCCCGCACTACAAAATCGCACAAACGAGACTTTCTGTCACTTCAGTTAAGTGATACTTAACCGATATGTCAGATCGCTTGCCGCCCCTTACCGCCCTGCGCGCCTTTGACGCCGCCGCGCGGCACATGTCGTTTCAACAGGCTGCCGCCGAATTGAACGTCACGCCCGCCGCGCTTTCCTTTCAGATCAAGTCCCTTGAGGAACACCTTGGCGCCCCGCTCTTCCGCCGCCTCAACCGTGCCGTGGAACTGACCGAGGCGGGCCGCGCCCTTGCCCCCGGGGCCAAGGACGGCTTTGAAACCCTCACTGCCGCGTGGCGCGCCGCGCGCAGGGTGAATGACCATGCCTCGCTCACCGTGACGGCCGGGCCAGCCTTTACCGCCGCATGGTTGGCCCCGTACCTCTACAGCTTCGCTCAAGCCCACCCCGAGATCGAACTGCGCCTAAGCGCAGGTTTGGGCCTTGTGGACTTGGGGCGCGATGACGTGGACGTGGCCGTGCGCTTTGGCTATGGCCCCGATCCTGACCTTTACGAAGAACGGTTTCTGGACGAATGGGTCACCCCGATGATGACGCCGGCCTTGGCCGAACAGGTGCCAAACCCTGCCGATCTGGCGCAGGCGCAATTGCTACATCAGGACGATATTCGTTTTCTTGATCCGCCCTGCGATTGGCCCGCATGGTTCCGCGCGGCGGACCTGCCCGCGCGCGATTGGACCGGGCAACGCTTTTCACAAGCCGACCACGCCATCAACGCGGCGCTATCCGGGGCCGGTGTAATTCTGGGGCGTATTTCATTGGCGGCACGCCTGCTTGACGAAGGGCGTCTGGTTGCCCCCTACACCGTGGGCCTGCGCACCAATGCGCATTACAGGATCCTATGCGTCAAAGGGACCGAGGCGCGACCCCACATTGCCGCGTTCCGCGCGTGGCTGCGCGATCAGACAGCCGTGGTGTCTGCCCACGACTGTCATTTCGATCTGATCGACGCGGGCGATGTGCCGCGCGTGGCCGGTTAGGCGCTTTCGCTCAGACGTTCGATTTCTTCCTTGATACGTAGCTTTTGCTTCTTGAGGTCCGCGATTTCCAGATCGCTGGCGCCCGGGGCGCGCTGCGCCTCTTCTACCTTTTCCGAGAGGTCCTGATGTTTCTTTTTCAGTTGCTCGACATGCGAACTCAAGCTCATGGACGTAACTCCTCTCTAGGTGAATTGAACAACTACAGTGCAGCACAGTTTTACAATTCTGTCACGCTGCAACCGCAACATAAGCGGGAAAATGCGAGATCAATTTGAATCTTTTCATTCTGGAAACAAAAGCGGCTCCCCGAGCCTTAGAACGCAAGTGGTTGCAGCATTGTAGTTTTCCCGGCCTCCCAAGTGGCTACCACCCTCGTGCAAAATCCAACCATCGTGCAGACGAAATGACGCACGCCCGCCTTTGCGCCCACGCATCAAGACCAGCCGGGCTGCCCGCCCCTTGCGGGGAATCAATGGCAAAACCTCCAAACTCCCCAAATGCCGCGCGGCATGGTTCAGCATATCGGGCAGGCGCTCGGCCCGCTGGATCAGGGTAACAGTCCCCTTGGGCGCACAGCGCTTCGACGCCGCGGCGATCCAATCCCCAAGCGGCGTTGCCTCGCCGCGCCCGGTTTCCCGGCCCCGATCCTCGACTTTCGTGCTGGATTCGCGGTCAAAATAAGGGGGGTTGGCCAAGACATGGGTGAATCGCCGCTGCTTCAGGATTTCAGGCATATGCACCAGATCCCCCGCGACCACCTCCAACGGCAGATCGTTTTCCTCCGCGTTGCGCCGGGCCAGATCGGCATAGGCGGGCTGCACCTCAAGCCCGGTCGCGACAACCTCGGGTACCCGCCGCGCCACGCAAAGCGCCGCTACACCTGCGCCACAGCCCAGATCAAGCACCGTATCGCCCGCCCGTGCCGGAACGCTCGCGGCCAGAAGCACAGGGTCGACCCCGGCACGATACCCCGTCTTGGGTTGCCACAGGCGTAGCTGACCACCAAGGAAATCATCCCGGCTCAAGGCGTCATCAGGCCAGCCGTCAGTCATCCACCTCGATCCCGTTGTCCTCAAGCGTCCGGCGCGCATGCGCGAAATGCGCCTCCGCAACCATAAGGCGACGCGGGAAAATCCCTATGCCCCCTTCTAGGATGCTCATATTTACGTCCATTTCAAAGCAGTCTATACCCTCGCCCTGAAGCAGCGCTTGGGCAAAGGCGATCATCGTCGGATCGGTGGTGCTGAAAAGCTGTTTCATGGGGATGACATAAGGGCACCGCGAGGGATTTGTCGACCGGTGTGACGGGAGTGTGATGGGATTGGACCACGCCACGACAAAACCGCATGAGGAACTGGCCGCACATCTGAGCGACAAGATGGAGGCCGTGAATACGCTCATCCGCAAGCGCATGGCCTCGCGCCATGCGCCACGTATCCCCGAAGTCACCGCGCATCTGGTCGAGGCGGGCGGCAAGCGCCTGCGCCCGATGCTGACGCTGGCTGCTGCCGATTTGTGCGCCTATGAAGGCGAATTCGACGTACATCTCGCCGCCACGGTGGAGTTCATCCATACCGCCACCCTGCTGCACGATGATGTGGTCGACGAAAGCGCGCAACGCCGTGGGCGCCCCACGGCGAACCTGTTGTGGGACAACAAATCAAGCGTTCTGGTGGGCGACTACCTTTTCGCCCGCGCGTTCCAGTTGATGGTCGAACCGGGCAACCTGCGGGTGCTCGACATCCTGTCGAACGCTGCTGCCGTGATTGCCGAGGGCGAGGTTCTGCAACTCAGCGCGGCACAGGATTTGAAAACCACCGAAGACATCTATTTGCAAGTCGTGCGCGGCAAGACCGCGGCCCTTTTCTCGGCCGCCACCGAGACGGGCGGCGTTCTGTCCGGCGCGCCCGAAGATCAGGTGCGCGCACTGTTTGATTATGGCGATGCGCTTGGCATCGCCTTCCAAATCGTTGATGATCTGCTGGATTACCAAGGCGACAGCGCCGCCACCGGCAAGAACGTCGGTGACGACTTCCGCGAGCGTAAGCTGACCCTGCCGGTGATCAAGGCCGTCGCCATGGCCGATGCCGAGGAAAGCGCCTTCTGGTCCCGCACGATCGAGAAGGGCAAACAGGACGACGGTGATCTGGATCACGCGCTCATGCTGCTGGGCAAGCATGGCGCGCTCGAAGCCACCCGTCAGGATGCGCTGATGTGGGCCGAAAAGGCCAAGACGGCCATGCAGGCGCTGCCGAAGCACCCGGTGCGGCGCATGTTGATAGATTTGGCCGATTACGTGGTCGCGCGGGTCAACTAAGGCGCTCAGGCATTAAGGCGCACCGCCTCGACCCACCAGCCCGGGTTTTGTTCATGCAGGCGCCCGGCGGCCGCGGCCGCCGTTTCCGCATCGGAATAAAGCCCAAAGCACGTGCCCCCCGATCCCGACATCCGCGCCAGATGACACCCCGGCGTGACGGACAACGTATCGAAGACCTGTTGCACCACAGGCTCGGCCTTGATGGCCGGGGCCTCCAGATCGTTGCGCATCTCGCCCAGCCATTCGATCAACGCCGACGCATCTGCGAAGTCCGGCAAGGTGTCAGGCATCGCGGGATTGTGGGCACACTCCAGCCCGGCAAAAACCTCTTTCGTCATCACCGGTAGCTTCGGGTTCACCAAAACCGCATGCAACTCAGGCAGGCCCGCCACCGGTGTGATCGCCTCGCCCACACCGCGCATCCGGGCCGCGCGCCCGTGCAGGCAAACGGGAATATCCGCCCCCAACCCAAGAAGACCGTCAGGGATCGGCTTGCCGGACATCTCGGACAGGGCCTTGAGCGTGGCCGCCGCATCACTTGATCCACCACCGAGTCCCGCCGCATTGGGAAGGTGCTTTTCCAGATGGATATCAACGGAAAGCCCCATCAGTCTGGCCGCCTTGACCACGAGGTTGCTGGCATCCGCCGGCACTCCTGCCGCCATCGGCCCATTCACCGTAAGCATGGTCGTATCGCTTGGACGCAGGCTCAGGCGGTCGCCGATATCGGCAAAGACAACTAGGGTATCCAACTCATGATAGCCATCCTCACGGCGCCCTGTCACATGAAGGGTCAGGTTGATCTTGGCCGGAGCAAACCCCTCACTCGCCGTCATCGGCCACCTTCAGGGGCGGCGCGCCCTCTTCTTCAAGCACTTGGTCCAGTCCGACCTCAAGCTTGCGGCGAATACGGTCGGGGTCGATGTCTTGCAAAGGGGTATCATCACCGATGAAGGACAGCGCACGCTTCCATTGGAAACGCGCCTCGGTCTCGCGCCCCACGGCCCAAAGGACATCACCCAGATGGTCGTTCACCACGGGGTCCACGGGCATAAGCTCGGCGGCATGTTCCATGTGGCCGATGGCTTCGTCATAGCGGCCAAGGCGGTAGAGAACCCAACCAAGGCTATCGACGATATAGCCACTGTTCGGCTGCGCCTCGACGGCGCGTTCGATCATATCAAGCGCTTCATCCAGCTTGATCTGCTTTTCCACCAGCGAGTAACCGAGATAGTTCAAAACCTGCGGCTGCTCGGGGTTCAACTCAAGCGCACGGCGGAAATCGGCCTCGGCCTGCTCCCACATGCCCTGCCGCTCGAAGCTGATGGCGCGGGCGTAATGCACGAACCACTGATCGGCCTCGCGCTCCTCGTAAAGCGCGATGGCCTTGTCATAGGCCTTCGCAGCGTCATCAAACTGCTCCAACTGGCGGAACAGATCACCGGCCGAGACATGCACCGTGGGCTGGTCAGGGTGGCTCTGCGCCAATTGCTCCAAAACCTCGATGGCGGCATCGGTTTTCTCCGCCCGGCGCAGGGTATCGGCGCGGCCAAGCTCGGCGGCCAGGAACGAGGGATGCTCCCGCGGGACGCGCTTGTAGGCCTCTGTCGCCAATTCATAACGCGCCAGCGATTCCAGCAATTGCGCCGACATGATAACGGCGTCGATGTGGTCCGGGCTCAGATGTTCGGCCACCCGTGAATACAGCAGGGTGTAATCCTCGCCCGTGTCGCTCATCAGGGCACGCCCCAGTGAGAAAAAGACCTCGGCCACGCCATCGGCGGCGCCGCTTATCATGCTGAAGGGTACTTTGTCGCCCGCCGCCAGACGGTCGCGCAACACCTGAATCTCGGGGTCCAGATCGGTGCCGAATGTATCGTCGATCTGTGCCACTGCGTCTTCGTTGCGGTCCAGTTGGCTCAGCACTTCGGCCCAGGCCAAGGTGCCACGGCGTGTCCTTTGCATCGGGCCATCGCTGTCACCGGCGAAAATCTGATCAGCACCTTCGAAATCCCCGACCGAGGCCAGCGCCAGCGCTTTGTGATAGATTGCAAAACCACGCATGCCGCGCTCACCGGCAACGCTGTCGAACAATTCCAAGGCTTGGCTCATGTCGCCTTGGCCCAGATGCGCCCAAGCCGCGATCAACCCATCGGCCAGTTGCCCCACGCCATTGCCCGCCTCAAGCCGCGCCAGCAGGCCATCGTAATCCTCTTCCAGCACCTCTTCGGCCAAAAGGACCATATGCGCCACTTGGCTGCGCAGTTCATCGGATTCGATCTTGCGGGCAATCGGCAAGGCGCGGTCAAAATCGCCCAAGGCCACATGCGCAACAACAGCGTTTTCCATGATGACCGGGTTCGATTGATCCTCGGTCAGGGCGCGGGTGAAATACTCCGCCGCAGCCTTGAAATCATGATCATAACGCGCCTGACGCGCCGCCAGATAAGCACCCGATGCCTCAACGGCCAGTGCAGGCGGCACCGCCCCCTGCAAAAGGGTGGCGATGGCGATGGCGGATAGGGTTCGGAGTGTCACGCTGGCCTGCCTTTGCTTTGCCCCAAGGTATGGGCAGAACCTAGTACGCCCTATCGCCCAAAGCAATGCGGGGCGGCCCGAAGACCGCCCCGCAGGCATAATATCACACGGTGTTTACATATTGGGATAGTTCGGCCCATCGCCCCCCTGCGGCGTGACCCAGTGGATATTCTGGCTGGGGTCCTTGATGTCGCAGGTTTTGCAATGCACGCAGTTCTGGAAGTTAATGACGAACTTGGGCTCCTTGCCCTCTTCGCGCACCACCTCGTAAACCCCCGCCGGGCAATACCGCTGCGCCGGCTCGTCGTACTTGGGCAGGTTGACGCCGATCGGCACGCTATCGTCCTTGAGCGTCAGGTGCGCCGGCTGGCTTTCCTCGTGGTTGGTCATCGAGAAGCTGACATTGGTCAAACGATCAAAGCTCAGCTTGCCATCAGGCTTGGGATAGCTGATTTCCTTGTGCTTGTCCGCAGCCTCGGTCGCCTCGGCATCCGATTTGCCGTGGCCCATCGTCCCGAACAGCGAAAAGCCCAAGGTGTTGGTCCACATATCCAACCCACCAAGGGTCAGCGAGGCCGTCAGACCCCACTTCGACCACATCGGCTTGACGTTGCGCACCTTCTTGAGATCCTTGCCGATGGCACCGCTGCGCACGTCGTCCTCATAGGCCGACAATTCATCGGTCGCGCGGCCCGCCTCGATCGCGTCATGGGCCGCTTCGGCCGCGGCCTTGCCCGACAGCATGGCGTTATGGTTGCCCTTGATGCGCGGCACGTTGACCATCCCCACCGAACAGCCCAGCATCGCCACACCGGGGGCCACCATCTTGGGCATCGACTGATACCCGCCTTCGGAAATCGCCCGCGCCCCATAGGCCACGCGCTTGCCGCCTTTAAGAAGCTCCGCCACCATCGGGTGATGCTTGAAACGCTGGAACTCCATGTAGGGGTAAAGATGCGGGTTGCGGTAGTTCAGGTGAACAACGAACCCCACGTAAACCTGATTGTTATCAAGGTGATAGATGAAAGACCCGCCCCCGGCGTTGCCATTCAGTGGCCAACCCATGGTGTGGGTCACGCTGCCCTCACGGTGCTTTTCGGGGTCGATCTCCCAGATTTCCTTCATGCCAAGGCCGAATTTCTGCGGCTCTTTCCCGGCGCTCAGGTCGTATTTGGCGATCACTTCCTTGGCCAGACTGCCGCGCACACCTTCCGACAGGAAGACATACTTGCCATGCAACTCCATCCCCGGCTCATAACCGGGTCCGGGCGTGCCATCGGGGTTCTTGCCGAACTCACCGGCCACCACACCCTTCACATTGCCGTTCTCGTCATACACCATTTCCGAGCACGCCATGCCGGGGAAAATCTCCACGCCCAGTTCCTCGGCCTGCTCGGCCATCCAGCGGCAGACATTGCCCATCGACACGATGTAATTGCCGTGGTTGTTCATCAGCGGCGGCATCGGGAAGTTGGGGATGCGCATCTGCCCGCCTTCGCCCAGCATATAGAAATTGTCGTCCTTCACCGGCACGTTCAGCGGCGCACCCTTTTCCTTCCAATCCGGAATCAGCGCATCCAGCCCAGAAGGATCAAGAACAGCCCCCGACAGGATATGCGCCCCCACTTCCGACCCTTTTTCCAGAACCACAACCTCGCGCGAAGGGTCCAACTGTTTCAGACGGATCGCAGCCGACAGGCCCGCAGGCCCCGCCCCGACGATCACAACATCGTATTCCATCGCTTCGCGCGTCACATCGGACATGGTTTGCATCCTTTTCTCAGGGCAGTTCGTTCATGTAACAAAGTTGCGCACGTGGTTAGCGCGCCGCCCGGTTGAAGGTCAATTGAAACACGACGTTAAATGAGGCTGAAAACGTCAAAATGCACGGGATCGCGACACCATTGCACAGTCAGGTGCCATGGCCTATTGCAAAGTCCGGCACGCTCAGGGCAATCTGGCGCGAACAAGCCGACAGACCTGCCGGGGGCGGCCCGAGGCCCGCGCCCCGCAACAATAGTGGATAGTGACGATGGAAAAGATCCCGATGACCCGCAAGGGCTTTGCCGCCCTTGAGGCCGAGTTGAAGCACCTGAAGTCCGAGGAGCGCCCCGCCATCATCCGCGCCATTTCCGAGGCGCGCGAACATGGCGACCTGTCGGAAAACGCCGAATACCACTCGGCCAAGGAAAAACAAAGTTTCATCGAGGGCCGGATCAAGGAACTCGAAGGCGTCATCAGCCTTGCCGAGGTGATCGA
>Ga0102926_1001740_pt1 | contig 12735 bp, 9 predicted proteins | sample SalPonR1_A_D2_MG_FD_78173 | JGI IMG/M metagenome (GOLD analysis project Ga0102926, IMG submission 78173) | Salt pond soil microbial communities from South San Francisco under conditions of wetland restoration - Salt Pond MetaG R1_A_D2_MG | ecosystem: Environmental > Aquatic > Marine > Intertidal...
AATTTTTGTACTGCTTACTATCAGCGTTTTGTGGTTCTTTGCTTTTCTAACAGGGCTATCACCTTCGGTTACCCGGGCGGCAACAATGTTTTCTTTTGTTGTAATTGGAACCAACATCAGGCGGCAGGTTAACACCTACAATTCCCTGGCTGCCTCCGCTTTTTTATTGTTGCTGATTAATCCCAATAATTTGTTCGAAGTCGGATTCCAACTCTCATACGCTGCTGTTTTTGGTATTGTTTTTTTGCAACCCCGGCTCGAAAAACTGATCACTTTCAAATATAAAATCATTAGATACTTCTGGGCGCTTCTAACCGTTTCGGTGGCCGCCCAAATTGCAACGTTCCCGTTGTCGGTGTACTATTTCAATCAGTTTCCAACCTATTTCTGGATTTCAAATTTGTTTGTGATCCCTGCAGTAACACTGTTAATTCCATTGGGCATAGCCATGTTGGCGTTGCATGGAATCCCGGTAATTTCGCCGTTAATTTCTGAAACAATAAATTTTGTTATTGGGGGAATTTACAGCTTGCTTCAGTTTATCGAAAATTTACCTTCCTCAATTATTGAATTTACTTTTTTGCCTCTTGAACTGGTATTTGTTGCCGGGTTTCTTTTGTCTGTTTTTGTGTTTATTGAAACAAAACGAAAGTTGTTTTTTAAGCTGGCCTTTGTTAATGTTGTTTTGATATTGTTTTCGGTATTTATATTCAAAATCAATAATTTGTCACGCAACGAATTAATTGTTTATAATCAGCCAGATAATACGATTATTCATCTGCTTTCAGGCCCAAAAAATTATGTGATTTCCGAAAAAGAACTTGAAGAAGATGGATTTTCAATGGGGATGATCAAAAATCTGGTTTACCGAAATCGGCTTCGTTCTCCGGTCTTTTTAACACAACATCAAATTTTTGAGGATGAACACCTCATGCTGAAAGATAATTTTATCTGTTTCGGAGGGCGGGTTTTCCATATTGCTTCAGGCAATAACCAAGAACTGCCTCGTGAGCTAACTCCTGATATAGTAATTGGCCCGGTAACCAGGCCGGTCGTTAATCAAAAAACATCAAACAATCCATTATTGGTTTCCACCGCCCGGTTTTTTCCCGCAGAGGAATTCGAAAGCTCTAAGGTTTATTCTCTCAGGAAAAATGGTGCATACAGGGAAAAGTGGTAGATTTGTACCGGTTCATACATTAAATGAATCTTTTTTGTACTGAAAAAACAAAAAGATTACTGGTAGTTCATTTTGTATTCTTTTAATTTGTACCCTAATTTTGAAATAAAGAAAGGTTAAAATGAAAGTTGTAATTGCTGGTGCCGGAGAAGTTGGAACTCATTTGGCCCGAATGCTGAGCAGCGAAGAACATGATATTGTTTTAATGGACGATTCGGTGGAAAAACTTTCCATTGTTAGCAACGATGTTGATTTAATGACCGTTACCGGTTCAGCACATTCTTTTCATGATCTGAAAAACACCGGAATTGCAAAAGCTGACCTTTTCATTGCAGTAACTCCGTTTGAAGAAAGGAATGTCCTGGCCTGTTCAATGGCTTCATACCTTGGTGTCGGGCGTACAATTGCACGCATTAACAATTCGGAATACCTTATGGGCAGGTACCGTTCGAAGCTAAACAATCTGGGAATTAATGAACTGATTTATCCCGAGAGTCTGGCTGCCAAAGAAATTGTGGCTTCGGTAAAACAAACCGGAACCCGGCAGTTAATTGAATTTTCAAATGGCAAATTATTGTTGCTCGGTGTTAAAGTCAGGCAGGATGCGCCAATTTTGAACAAAACATTTGAGGAGCTCGCACAGGAAAATGAACATATTCTGGTGGTAGCTATTAATCGCGAAAATGAAACCATTATACCAAGTGGAACCGATTTTATAAAAGATGGCGATATTGTATTTTTTATAACCACCCGCGATGAACAGAAACGGATTTTTGACCTGACCGCAAAAAAAACATTCGAGGTAAAAAATATACTGTTTCTCGGTGGCAGCCGTATCGCACAAAAAGCCATTGAAAAACTGGGCGACCAGTACAGGATTAAAGTGGTGGAAGAAAGCCACGAAAAGTGCCAGCAAGTTGCCGAAAAATATGCCAATGCATTGGTAATTAATGGCGATTGTCGGGACCTGAAACTCCTTAAAGATGAAGGCCTTGAAAAAATGGATGCAGTGGTAGCCACCACCGGTAATTCAGAAACAAATATTTTGGGCTGCCACCTTGCCAAATCACTTGGCGTTCGGCGTACAATTGCCGAAGTTGAAAACCTGGCTTTTATGGGGCTTGCCGAAAATATGAACATCGGAAGTATTGTAAACAAAAAGCTGATTGCAGCCAGCTATATTTATCGTTTTACGCTTAATGCAGCTATTTCGAAAGTAAAATGCCTGACAGCTTCCGATGCCGAAGTTTTTGAGTTTATTGCCAAACCTGGTGCGAGAATCACTCAGAAACTGGTGAAAGATCTTGGTTTCCCCGAGGAAGCAAAAATTGGAGGCATCATCAGGGGAGATGATGCTTTTATTGTACATGGCGATTCGCAGGTTAAGGAAGCCGACAAAGTAGTTGTTTTTACACTTCCTTCGGGTATTAAAAAGCTGGAGAAATTTTTTAAGTAAATTCACCGGAAAGTCTAAACTAAATGAACTTTAAAATCATTCTTCGCTTGCTTGGTTTTTTGCTTCTAGTGGAAGGGATTGCTATGGCGCTGGCCTTTATTGTTGCTCTTATTTATGGCGGGTACGACCAAACAGCATTTTTAATTTCTTCCGGAATAGCCATTGGCCTCGGAACAACAATTGGCTTTTTAACCCGTAAAGCCAATAAGGATATTGGCAAAAAAGAAGGTTACATTATCGTTTCATCGGTGTGGATTGTATTTTCTTTTTTTGGAAGTTTGCCTTATATTATCAGTGGTGCCATTCCCAATTTTACCAACGCTTTTTTCGAAACAATATCGGGATTTACAACCACCGGTTCATCAATTTTAGCAGATATTGAAGCGCTGCCCCACGGAATTTTATTTTGGAGAAGTATTACCCAGTGGCTGGGAGGTATGGGAATTATCGTATTGTCGCTGGCCATTTTACCGGTTTTCGGAATTGGTGGTATGCAGCTTTTTATGGCCGAAGTTCCCGGTCCAACCCCCGATAAAATCAGTCCGCGGATAAGGCAAACAGCCAAAACTTTGTGGGTGATTTACCTGGGGTTTACCGTTAGCGAGATGCTGCTGCTTTGGCTGGGCGGAATGTCAATTTTCGATGCAGTTTGTCATTCATTTACTACGATGGCTACAGGAGGGTTTTCAACAAAACAGGCAAGTATTGCACACTGGTCGTCACCATTTATTCACTATGTTATTGTAATTTTTATGTTTTTTGCCGGAACCAATTTTACCCTTTCGTACATGGCAATTAACGGAAAGTTTAAGCATGTTTTTAAAGATGAAGAGTTTAAATATTACGGCTTATTTGTACTGGGGTTTACGCTTATAATTTTTATCGGATTGCTTGTTTCTTCCCAAACAGGTGTCGAAGAATCCTTTCGGAATTCACTTTTTCAGGTTGTTTCAATTATTACGACCACCGGTTACGCAACTGCCGATTATTTAACCTGGGCGCCCATTCTTATTTTCATCATTTTCGGATTGTTCTTTTTTGGTGGTTCGGCAGGTTCAACAGGTGGTGGCATGAAAATTATGCGTATTGTTCTGCTCCTGAAAAACAGTTATTACGAATTGCGAAGAATGGTACATCCGCAGGCAATTATCCCTGTAAAATTTAATAACCATTCAGTAGATGCAAAAATAATAACTAACGTGTTGGCTTTCTTTATGTTCTATTTTGTAATTTTTGGTGCCAGCACGGTAATTTTCACAATCATTGAGCCCGATATCGAGTCGGCGATGGGAGCTGTTGCCACAAGCCTGGGGAACATTGGTCCCGGATTGGGAAATGTTGGGCCTGCAGAAAATTTTCTTCATGTAAAACCGGTGGGGAAATGGTTCCTGTCGTTTTTAATGCTGCTGGGCCGGTTGGAGCTGTTTACAGTCTTGGTGCTGTTTTCTCCTTCTTTCTGGAAAGAGTAAAATTAAAATTCAAGCGTCCCTTTTCCTTCACGCACAATTTTAATCTCATCTGAGGTGCAGTCAACTATTGTGGAGGGTGTCAATTCTCCGGGGCCGCCATCAATTACAAGGTCAGCAAAATCTTTGTATTTTTCATAAATCAATTCCGGATCGGTGGTATATTCCCGTATCTCATCTTCATCGCGTATAGAAGTGGAAAGAATGGGGTTTCCCAGTTCAAAAATAATGTCACGGATAATATTGTTATCGGGAATGCGAATGCCCACGGTTTTTTTCTTCCCTTTAAAATATTTGGGTACGTTGTTGTTGGCTTCAAGAATAAATGTAAACGGACCCGGCAGATTTTTTTTGATGAGTTTAAAAACCGAATTGGAAATGGGGCGCGAATAATCCGACAGGTGACTTAAATCGCTGCAAATGAATGAGAAGTTTGATTTCTCGATTTTAAGCCCTTTAAAACGGGCCACTTTTTCAACGGCTTTAGCGTTGGTTATGTCACAGCCCAATCCGTAAACCGTATCAGTTGGATAAATAATAATTCCACCATCGCGTAAAACTTCTGTAACTTTACGAACTTCGCGCGGATTCGGATTTTCATTAAAGAGTCGTATTAACATAGCGAATTTTAATTTTGCCCGGTAAAAATATAATTTTAGATTTATTTCCCGAAGTTTTACCAACGTTAAGTAATGGAATATCAAATTAGAAAAACTGCTGATGGTTCATCAACAATATATCTTCCTGAAATGGATGAACAATATCACTCGTTAAATGGTGCAATAACTGAATCGGAACATGTATTCCTGAAAACGGGTTATTTACATCAATCTGCCAGCGAGCCGGTTGTCTTCGAGGTGGGGTTTGGAACCGGTTTAAACTGTTTGCTTACAGCGGTTTTGGCTCAAAAACAAAAACGATGTACCACGTATTTCACTGTTGAGAAATATCCTGTTGATATGAAGTTGATTGAAAAACTTGGTTATGGTGAACTTATTTCAGAAGAAGCTGACGCGTTGTTTCGAAAGATTCGTGCCTGCAAATGGGATGAGAAAGTTCAAATTTCTGAATATTTCCATCTTGTTAAAATACAAAAGGATATAACAAAGGATAAACCGGAAATTGAACAACCGGCTAACGTCGTTTTTTTTGATGCATTTGGTCCCGACAAACAGCCCGAAATGTGGACACCTCAAATATTTGAACACTTGAATAAAATAATGGCGTCTCAGGGAGTTTTTGTTACCTACAGCGCAAAAGGGCAGGTTAGGAGAGACTTGTCAGCTGCAGGTTTCAGCATGGAACGATTGCCCGGACCGCCCGGGAAAAAAGAAATGTTACGCGGAATAAAAGTGGACTCAGGCCTTTAATTGCCAAAAAATTGAATTATCTTCGTCCACTCGAACCGAGAAAAATAGTAAAATGACAGAAAAGAAATTAACAGGAGAACTCGATCGGTTTAGCTATGCGTTGGGTATGAGTGTGGCCTCAAATCTAATTCGATCGGGCGTAAAAAAAATCAATCCTGATTTATTCCTGCAGGCTATAAACGATACATTTACAGGCGAAATGCCAAAAATGATGCCTGAAGAAGCAAACAAAATTTTAGAAGAATTTATGCAGAAAGCCAACCAGGGAGAGGCTAAAAATAACCTGGAAGAAGGGCTGAAATTTCTGACTGAAAATAAGTCGGAAAATGGTGTTAACGAACTGCCCAGCGGATTGCAGTATAAAATTTTGGAAGAAGGAGATGGTGAATTACCCTCAACTGACAGCGAGGTAAAATGCCATTACCACGGCACATTGATTGACGGCACTGTTTTCGACAGTTCTGTTGAACGCGGCGAACCCGCTGTTTTTCCTGTAAATGCAGTTATTCCCGGTTGGGTAGAAGCATTGCAGATGATGCCGGAAGGCTCCAAATGGCGCCTTTTTGTACCTCCCGAGCTGGCTTACGGTGAGCAAGGTGCAGGCGGAGTAATTGGCCCCAACTCAACCTTGGTTTTCGATGTTGAATTATTAGAAATCGTTTAAATAGAATTTTTAGTTATGAGGAACAGTATTATTTATTTATCAGCAGTTGTGTTGGTAATTGTTGGCATGAGTTGCCAGCAAAATGGCGGAGTTGGCGAAGTTAAACTTGAAACACAAGCCGATTCAGCAGGTTATGCAATTGGAGTTTTGGTTGGAAATAACAATAAAGAACAAGTGGGAAACGCTCCCGGCGGCAGTGAGTTAAACATGGACGCTATGGTTTCTGGTTTTGCACAGGCTGCACTCGATCAGGAATTGCAAATAACCCCCGAAGAAGCCGATAAGATTGTAAGAGATTTTTTTACAGCTGCCGGCGAAAGACAGGGACAGGCAAATCTTGAAGAAGGAAATGCTTTTCTCGAAGAAAATAAAGCCAGGGATGAAGTTAGTGTGACTGAAAGCGGATTGCAGTACGAAGTAATCGAAGAGGGTGACGGACCAACACCTTCTGCTACCGACAGGGTGCGGGTACACTACCACGGTACACTTTTAGACGGTACAGTATTCGACAGTTCAGTTGAGCGTGGCGAACCGGCAGTATTTGGTGTAAACCAGGTAATTCCCGGTTGGACAGAAGCACTGCAACTGATGCCGGTGGGCTCAAAATGGAAAATTTATCTTCCTTCTGATTTAGCCTATGGCGAACGCGGAGCAGGTGCAGATATTGGCCCGAATTCAACCCTTATTTTTGAGGTTGAACTGCTCGAAATACTGGATGAAGAGCAAGTACAGCAACAACGCCAGCAGCAGCAAATTCAACAGCAGATGCAACAGCAAATGCGATAATTGAAGTAAAACAATTTTTTATAAAATACCCTTTGCAAGTTTTCCTGCAAAGGGTTTCTTTTTTTATTTTTGCCGTATGAGTTTACAGGTTACCGGAAAAATACAACAGATACTTAAACCCGAATCGGGAGTTAGTCGTGCAGGCAAAGAGTGGCAAAAACAAGAGTTCGTGGTAGAAACCAATGACCAGTTTCCACGAAAAGTTTGCTTTACCCTCTTTAATGATAAATCTTCATTGCTAAATGGCTTTTCTGTTGGCGATGAAGTAGATGTTTCTTTTAACCTCGAGTCGAGGGAGTTTAACGGCAAATGGTACCATAACATCAATGCCTGGAAATTAGACAAAAAACAGGGTGAGGAAAGTTTGCCCGAACCACCGCCTGAATTCAGGCCTGAAGATATTCCGCCGGAACCGGCTGATGATTCAGACTCCAGTGATTTACCTTTTTAATGCTTGATTATTGTTCAGCCTAAATTCAGTTGAATTGTTTGTGGGTTAAATGTGCTTTTATTCTTACTTTTGTTCTTGCAAACAAAAACAATTCAAATGAACCTTTCTAGAAGAAAATTTTTTGCCAGGTCAGCTGCAGGAGCTGCAGCCCTGGCAAGTATTCCCTCAATAGTTAGTGCAAGTATAGCACCTGCAAAAAGCAGTAATAAATATACTATGTTCAGCAGAGCTGATACCGTGCTTTTTCAGGGCGATTCCATTACCGATGCCGGAAGGGAAAAAACAAAAGAACTGCCCAATAATCCGGCTTCTTTTGGCTCGGGGTATGCATTTTTGGCTGCATCAGCGTTATTGAATGCATTACCGGAAAAAAGCCTTACAATTTATAACCGGGGAATCAGCGGAAATAAAGTTTATCAGCTGGACGAACGCTGGAAAAAAGATTGCCTGGATCTGAATCCTGACGTTTTAAGTATTTTAATTGGGGTGAACGATTACTGGCACAAACGAAACGGCCATTATGACGGTACGGTTGAAATTTATGAAAACGATTACCGCGAATTGCTGAAACGAACTAAAGATAATTTACCCAACGTAGAACTTGTTATTTGCGAACCTTATTACGTGCTCAATACATCGGCTGTTGATGAAACCTGGGTAGCGCCAATGAAAAAATACCAGGCAGTTGCCAAAAAACTGGCTGATGAATTCAACACAATTTGGGTTCCATTTCAAAAGGTTTTCGACGAAGCGGTGAAACACGCACCTGCAACCTACTGGACTGGCGACGGGGTTCATCCTGCTATGCCCGGTGCCCAGCTTATGGCCGAAGCCTGGTTGCGAGCCGTGGAATAAATTCTTATTAAGTTTCCACCCGGAAAATATCTGGTGACAGGAATTTATACCACGATTATTAATTTTGTGATGAAAAAAAAATGGTGAATTAAAAAGGGAATCCGGTGCAAAACCGGAGCTGTACCCGCAGCTGTAATTTTTCAAAACTGGCAGCATTTTTTGCCACTGTCCCGATTTATCGGGACGGGAAGGCGCTGCCAATAGAAAATAAGCCAGAAGACCTGCCATTTTTTATAATGCTTTCGGGAATAAAAGCGACGGTTTAAACACCTGAAGTTTTATTTCCCCGTTTTACTAAAACAAAGGGGAATGAATAAATTACTACTACTTTTCGTATGGGGGGCTTTTCCTTTTTTGGGGCTCTCACAAACCAACGGTTTTGAAGTCTGGGATTACAAACCGGCTCCCGGCCAGCACATTAATATCAGTTCGCTGGGAACACCAGCCGCTGCTGAGCAAATGGCTGCTAACCCCGATAAACTTGTTTCTCTCGGTAGCTTTGGAGGTTACGTAATACTTAAATTCAACGAGGCCTGCCTGAATGATCAGGAAAATCCGTATGGAGTTGATTTTACTGTGTTCGGGAATGCCTTTTCCGGTTCCTCTGAGCCCGGGGTTGTTTGGGTAATGCAGGATGAAAACAGCAACGGAAAACCCGACGACACCTGGTTTGAAATTGCCGGAAGCCAGCATTTCCATTCCCTATCCATTAAAAATTTATCGGTTACCTATTTTAAAACCGAAACAAGAGATATTTTCTGGAAAAATAATTCAGGCGAGAGCGGATGGATTTTTGCAAACAATTTTAACCTTCAGGAATATTATCCGGCGAATGATTTTTTCCCTGACTACCCTCCGGATTCGGTGGCTTTTGAAGGAACAATGTTTTATCCGTTCATCGACAGTTTGCAGCAGGTAATTAAAACTGAAGCATTGGCTTTCGGATATGCTGATAACCGTCCACGGGTAAAAGGAATTGACATGGCGGTACCCGATAATCCGTACACAACTGAAATTGAAGGCGCCGGAGGTGATCCTATTGACATTTCATGGGCCGTTGATGAAAATGGAGATTACGTGCATCTCGATTCAATTCATTTTGTAAAGATTGTTACAGGAACTTTGGCTAATACCAGCTATTTGGGCGAAATTTCCACCGATATTTCATGGCTTGCCGATGTGGCACCGGCCCCTGAAATTAGCGGTAAGGAGAACTTGTTGGTTGTTTTCCCAACCCCCCAGAAATTGGTTGCTGGTGATTCAGCATTGTTTGAAGCAGTTTATTTTGAGCAGGGCAGAAAAAAAAGAACAGACATTTCCTTTTCCTCACAGGATGAGTTGGTAGCAACGGTAGATAATTCGGGAAAATTAACGGCACAAAGTAGAGGCGAAACTCAAATTTCCATTTCTGCAAAAGCTGAAGTTCAGCAAATTAATATTAAGGTGGTTGAGCCTGATTCCATTCAAATTCTCACTGATTTTTCAGCTCTTTACCCGGGCGATTCGGTTCGGCTGGAAGCCACTGTTTACGACAATGAAAATGAAAAATTAAATATCCCGGTGCATTTTTCTTCGTCTCGTCCCGGTTTGGGAAAAGTAGTTCAGCACAATGGAAATTACTGGCTCAAAGCTATTCAACCCGGAGTGTTGAGTGTGGTTTGCAAGGTGGAAGAATTTGACCTGCAGACAGAGAAGAATGTGGAAGTGCTTTCAGAAAATGAAAAGATTAAACTGTATTTCAGCCTGAAAAATGAAGATGAAAATTTGTTCCCCTTTCAATGGATTGAGGTTGGGGAGGTTGATTTAATGCAAGTTGTTGAAAATCCGCAGCTCAATTATTCAGGTCTTAACAGGTTGACACTGGCCCACGGAATGGTCGCCGGATTATCAAAAGCCAGTGTTGATTTTAAGTTCAGAGACGACGAAGCCTCCGGAGGAAAGCTGTATTTGTATTCAGTGGAAACCGAGGGGATTTATTCGTATGGCTGGGGCGGAAAAACAGAGCCCGAAAGTTTTGCCAGGGGGTGGATTGCCCGCCTCAACGGGAACCAGTTTTTGAACAGTTTTAATGAAATAGAAATTTCGGATGGCGATACGCTCGATTTGTACCATGTTTCAACTATTACACAACCGTGGAATTATTCCCGGTTGCTGGCCAATAAAGATTCCGCAAAAAGGAACGAAGAAGTTGAAATCCTGCTCGAACAAACCACCTGTAATTTTTTTGACGGAGAAATTACTGAATCCGGCTTTGCTCCTTTAAAAAATGAGCAGGTTTCTGCAGGTGACATCTATTTTACCGATGAAAGCGGAAAGGTTGTTTTTATCATTGACACTGAGCCACCGATAACTGTTTCATCGGGCAATAACGCAGTATTCATTGCAAAAAAAACAATCACGGGAATTCATGAAATTTCTCAATTAATTCAGGTTTATCCCAACCCGGTTGAAAATGAACTCACAATTGGAGGAACTGTAATTTCCAAATCTAAAATTGTGCTGTTTTCGTCAACCGGCCAATTACTCTTCAATAACGAAATTTCTACGTTCCCGGCAAAAGTAGATTTCTCTTCATTTCAACCCGGAATTTATTACCTGGTTGTTACCCACCGGCAAGGAACAGAAACCTGTAAAATCATAAAAAAATGAACCCACTAAAAAGTTTTTTGCTGGTGTTGTTTCTGTTGCCTGTTCATTTAATGCAAGCGCAAAACCTTTCTGATACTGTTCATATTGAAGAAGTACAAGTGCTCGCCAAAAAGAAAATTGAAGAGGCCGGGTTGAAAATTACCCGCCCCGATTCTTTGGCCATGGCGTCATCAGTAACCGCAGATCTTTCTGAACTGATTTCAGGTTTTTCGCCCGTTTTTATAAAATCGTACGGACAGGGTTCTTCGGCAACGGCTAGTTTCAGGGGAACTGCGGCCACCCACACCCAAATATTGTGGAATGGCATGAATTTAAATTCACCAATGCGTGGGTTGGCCGATTTGTCGTTACTGCCGGTTTTTTTTACCGATGATTTGTATTTGCTTCATGGCGGAAGTTCACTTGCCGAGGGCAGCGGCGGGCTGGGAGGGAGTATTCACCTCGAAAATAATCCCGACTGGTCAACGCGGTTTAGCGTGTCAGGTTTAGTTGAACTGGCTTCTTTTCAAACCCGGAAAACATTTTTTAAGTTGATGGCGGGCACTGAAAATTTTAAATCGAACACCCGGTTTTTTTACGAAGCATCGGAAAATAATTTTCCTTTTTTTAACTCAGGGGTTATTCCGCACCGAGAAGATACGCTTGAAAATGCAGATTTTCGGAAGGCCGGGATTTTGCAGGAATTTTATTTGCGACGTAACGAGAATGAAATTTTTTCACTTCGTTTTTGGTACCAGGAAAGTAATCGGAACCTGCCGCAGTTGATGTCCTACGAAGGAAGCACCCGCGACGAATTTCAAAACGACCAGCAACTGCGGGCGCAGTTGGAATGGAAAAAATACAGCGATGGGTGGAATACACGCATTTTTAGCGGAGTGAGTTCAAATCGTCTTGATTATTTCCGTGCTACGCCACAGTTTAATTTTGTGAATGAAAATTCGGAAAGCAGGGAAACCAGTTTTCTGAACCACTTTCGCTTTTTCAAAAGAATGAATGAAGTTGTATTTGCCACCCTGAGTTTTGATGCCAATCTGCACCGGGTGAAAACCAGCAATCTGCTTGATGAAAGCGGTTACCTAAAAAACCGGTTTGAAACTAGCCTGCTCATGAAGGCCAACTTTAAATCATCCGACAGTTTTGCTGCCTTTCTGTTGCTTCGCTCCGAGTCGTTCGACAAAAGCATTGTCCCGTTCATTCCGGCAGCCGGACTGGAATGGCAGCCATTCCGTTTCCCGGTTGTTCTGCTCTCGAATATTGCCCGAAATTACCACAAACCTACCCTAAACGATTTGTACTGGATTCCGGGCGGGAACTCAGGGTTACAGCCAGAGGACGGTTTTACGGGCGATGTCTCTTTATCGGGCGATTTTCAGTTGGGAAAAATGACTTTAAAAAATGAGGTTACCGGATTTGCTTCGAAAGTTGAAAATTGGATTTCATGGCAGCCGGCTTCCAGCGGCGCCTGGTACTGGGAAGCACAAAATGTGAAAAACGTTTTTTCGCGCGGAATTGAATATTCTTTTTCTGCTGAATACGACTGGAAAAGTTTCCGTTTCCGGACCAGTGGCAATTATTCTTTTACCCGGACATCAAATCTCGATGCTGTCAGTTCTGTCGATCAGTCGCGTGGTAAACAGTTAATTTACATTCCCAAACACAAAGGGAATTTTCATTTCAACACCTCCTGGAAAAAATTTGCGATTAACTATTCTTTAAACTATGTGGGCAAACGGTTTACAAAATCAAGTAATCAGGAAGCGGAATACGAACGTGTTTTATATCCGTATTGGCTTAATAAAGTTGCTTTTGGCCGAAAATCCGACTTTGTAAACTATGCTGTGAATTTGAAATTTACCGT